>Ga0070717_10000072_pt1 | contig 84584 bp, 55 predicted proteins | sample LARL113metaG_FD_71366 | JGI IMG/M metagenome (GOLD analysis project Ga0070717, IMG submission 71366) | Corn, switchgrass and miscanthus rhizosphere microbial communities from Kellogg Biological Station, Michigan, USA - LAR L11-3 metaG | ecosystem: Host-associated > Plants > Roots > Rhizosphere ...
CACCACCATGTCCCACCCCGCGGTCACCGCTTGATCGCGTCGCGCTTCGTTTTGGGCCAAAAATCCGACGCTACAGAGCGCGAGTTGGGTGGCGAGAAAAGGATTCTCTCCAGGGTCGCTTTGCTCGCACGCGATACAGCGCGCTTCATCGTAAATGCTGAACCACAGGTTGAAACGTCGAAGTAATTCAACGAACCACTGGTGGGTCAGCGACTCCGGAACGAGAATGAGCACGCGGCTGACCTTTCCAATCACGAGGAGCCGCTGAAGGATCAAACAGGCTTCGATCGTTTTTCCCAACCCCACTTCGTCGGCGAGCAGGACCCGCGGGATTTGCCGTGCCGAGACTTCGTGCAAAATATAAAATTGATGCGGAATCAGTTCGAGCCGGCCGCCCAGAAACCCACGAACCTCGGACTGCCGGAATTTCCACTGGGCCTGCAACGCGCGGTAACGAAGGTCGAAAACTTCGCCAGGATCCACCTGGCCGGCCATGAGACGCTCTTGGGGAGAGCTGACGCTGGTCACGTCGGAGATTTCGTCCTCGCGCACTCGCTTGCCCTTGCCGCTGTAAACGAGCAGCCCTGACTCTTCCTCGACGGTTTCGACCACCAGCGATTGTCCACTGCGCGTGGCGATGGTTTCTCCGGCGCGGAATTGCACGCGTTTCAACACCGGTGTGCCGAGCGCGTAAAGACGCTGCTCCCCTGTCGCGGGAAACTTGATACCAATGCGCGAGCGATCGACGCTCGCGACCACTCCGAGACCCAACTCGGGTTCTCGTTCACTCATGCAACGCTGGCCAACGACACCTAGAGACATGCCGACGATGAGGCCGAAGCTCGTCGCCATTTCAAAAGAAATTTTCCTGAACGGCGAGGATTAGTCTTTCTTCGTCGGCCCACCGGAACCGCCGGAGGCCCGGCCTCGTCTTCAGTTCACCGCATCGCCGAGCACCCGCCACGCGAGGCTAGTCCGGGGTTCCCGTGCGCACGAAGAAGCGTCGAGCGCCTCAGATCGCTTGAGCTCGCGTAGTCGGTCCTCCATTACTGCTGCTCATGCTGGCCTGTCCCCGTCGACCTCGCCCCCGTCGCCCCTTCCTGCCGCTTCTCCTCGTTCTCTGGGTGAGTTTCCTCGCCGCCGGACGTGCCTGGGCGCACGACCCGTTTGAGATGACGGCCAATGGGGTGCTTTATCCGGATAAATTCGTGCTCACCGTGACGATGACACGTAGCACCGGATACGCGCTGGTCGCGCCAAACCTGCCCGCAGGAACCACCTTTGCGCCCGAAGCATTTCCAGACCTGAAAACGGCCCTCCGGGCGCATGGCGGAGACATCCTGGAGGTCAAGGAAGACGATGCTCCCCTGGCGCTCAAATCCTCCACCGTGACGCTGACCCCAGAGCAAGATCTGGAGTTTGTTCTTGAATACGCGGCGCCCAAAAAATCGCCGCTTCGTTTCAGGGCGTCTCAGGTGAAGAAGCTCGGCTATGGCTACGGGATCACCCTGATGGCGCTGACCGATAAGAAGCAGTTTTTGGGGTCCAAACTGTTGATGGACGAAGACCTGACCTTCGACATGCCCGTCCCGGTCGTCAGCTCAGGCAACACGGGAGTCGCGGCTGCAAGCTCTCCCTCCACCCCGCCACTGCCTCCGCCCAAGCCGAGTTTTTCTTTTCGAAGTTATCTCCACCTCGGTATTGAACATATCCTTACAGGCTACGATCACCTGCTTTTTCTCGCCGCGCTCTTGGTCGTGTGCCGCACCGTTCGCGGATTCCTCACCATCATCACCTGCTTCACCCTCGCCCACTCCCTTACCTTGGGCCTCGCGGCGATGGATATTGTGAACGTATCTCCGCGCATCGTGGAACCGTGCATCGCCGCCTCCATTGTTTATGTCGCGGTGGAAAATTTGCTGCGTCGCGGTCAGGAGCCCAAGGGCCGCGGCTGGCTGACCTTTAGCTTTGGCCTGATCCACGGATTTGGCTTTGCCGGGGCTCTGAAAGAAACCGGCCTCGGCCGAGACGTCGCATCGCTCATCATGCCTCTGTTTACCTTCAACCTCGGAGTGGAAATCGGTCAGATGTTGGTCGCTGCCGTCTGCCTTCCGCTGTGGTGGCAGCTGCGGAAAATAAAAACCGTCGAGCGCAACGGAGCGATGATTGTATCCGCCGGGGTTTGCGCGGCGGGACTATATTGGCTGCTTCAGCGCACCGTCTTTTCATAAAAGGCCAGCGGCTGATTAAGACACCTACAGCGGCGAGCACTCGGCGCGGCTCACCGGGGACCCGCCGTCGCCGAGGCTATGGCGCGCCAAGCGGTTCGCCTGCCTACAGACCTGTAAATGCCGTAAATCGCGTGGCTCGACGTGTATTCACGAACCCAATATCCAAAGACAAAAAAAGGAGCCCCGTTTTGGCGGGGCTCCTCGCAGAGATAAATCAAGCTAAGCTAAATCGAGCCGACTGCGCTCAGGGAATCGTGATCTCGTCGATATTGGCCAAATCCTGGCCGTTCGATTCGAGGCGGATGATATTCCCGGTTCCAGCCATCAACGTGACGGTGACATTCTGGGTCGCCCAAGTGTCCCAGGTCGCGGTGGGAGGAAACGTGATGGTTTGAGCCGCGCCATTGATCAGCAAGCGGCCTGTCCGCGGTGTCGCTTTGGAGATACCGTTACAATAGCGAATGGAGATCGTCTTGGGTCCGCCGGCGCCGCCGTCGATGCCGGAGAACTCAGCCGAACCGCCAGTCACGGGAAAGTTGAGGAAGCCGGTGCCATTGAAACCGGTGTGATTGGATTCGATCAACACGCCTCCCGCGATCACTGCACTCTCGGCCTGGAGAGTGACACTCGAAGACGTGGTGGCGGCGCCGGCGTAGCGGATTTTCGGCGCGGCCGGCATGCTCATGCCAAAGCCCATATAATAATCGAGCAATGGGTTCTGCATATAGCCCTTGGTCGTCATCCCGGTGCGGAACTCCGGATTATGCGCCATCGTATACAAACGCATCGTGGTCGGAATCGGCGTGGTGAAGATCATGAGCTCGGAATAATCGGCATTGCAGGCGACCACTTCCGTGCGCCAATCGCCAAAAATATCACCAATAAACATCGGGTTGTGGTTCGAAATCACCGCGCCATACGTAGAGAGCAACAGCAGCCGAGGCGTGGCTTTCGTGGTGGTCGGATGCGCCGGATCCCACTTTTCGATTTTAGAATCGTTCAGACCCTCCGTGCCCGCATCGCCGTCCCACCAGATCGAGTGCGTCGGATAGGGATACAAAGCGGGATCAGAGGATGCGATGGTGTTGGTCGGGCCATTGTAGAGACCTTGGAACGACCAGCATTCCCAACCCGGTTTACCTGGATCGACGTCTCCGGCCAGCCCGCGACCAACGTCGATCAGGGTGCCTGGCGTCGTGCTGTGCCGCCAGAGGACTTCTCCGGTGGTGGCGTCGTAATAATATTCGAGCAGACCGCTTGGATTGTTTTGTTGGATACCGTAGCCCTGCAAGCCGGGGCGGCTCTGATCCATCTTCGCGATGTGGAAACGATCGCCATGGATCACGCCGGGCAAAACATAACGCAGGGTTCCATCGCTATTGAGCATATAATTGCCGGTGGCGAATTCGTCCCGCCCGTCGCCCGTCACATCCATAATACGCATCTGGTGAGAGGCTTCGATTCCCGCGGTCCCGGCCGGAATAAGGTGCTTCCACGTCTCTTCGATAGTCGTGCCACCCGACCAGCTCCAGCAGACGATAATATCATTAAACGATTTGTCAGGATTACGATTTCTCAACCACCCGACGACGCTCGGTTTACCATCGGCTTTGAAGTGCCCGACGCCGAACTGGGTCCCAAGCGATCCTTCCGCATTGAAATCCAAGGGGAACATTTTGATCGCCATGGGATTTCCGGTCATCCCGTTCAGGATTGCGATATATTGGTGGGTATCATCGCTATCCTTGAAGACCGTGCCGTCGGGGAATTTAACCCCGTTCGCGATCTTTAAAATAACTTCGGCTTTGCCGTCTCCATCGAGGTCATACGCGTCGACGCCGTCATACATGCCCATGCTGATGGTCGAAGAGCCGGGATGAATATTATAGGTGTTGTGACTGTTGGGCCCGAGGTTGACTTGCCAGAGGCGGGTGCCGTCGCGTTTATACGCTTCGACATATTGGTCGCCCAACCCGATATCATTGTTCGTGGGATCGAACGGAGCCAAGCGGTCGAGCACGAAATCGTATTCGCCATCGCCGTCGAGGTCACCGACCCAAACGAATTTGGTCGAATAACCAGCCCCCGGCACCGGCTTCAGCGGAATCCGCACAATCGGCTCCGTCGCGTGATTGGCGGTCAGAGTGAAGGTTCCGCTCGGTGCCTGCTCAACCCCGTTCAGAACCGGGCGCACAAAATAAGACAGGTTCTGCGTCAGGTCGGCGTTTCCATCGGTGAAATTCGTGGCGCCAGTGATGACGGCCGCGTTTAGTTTAACCGGCGCTCCACCCGCAGTGGATCGATAGAGATTGAAGCCCAACGTAGCCGGATCGAGACCCAAGAGACGCCAGCTGATAAACACTTCGGTGGCGCTGGAACGAACCGCGACGACGCCGCGACCAAGGTTTTCCATCACGCGTTGCGCAGGCAAGGCAGCGGAAAAAAGGCTCATCACGAGGACGGCCAGAAGGTGAAAACGAAGCAGACGAGTCATAGGATTTTGGGGTGATGGGCTAACGAAATACTTTTCAAAAGTGAAAAAACTAAACGTAGTTGAAATATAACTACAAATTCGTTGAGGAAAGCAAAACGCGGGGAAGAAATCTATAGCCTTCCAGTGAAGGCCTTGAGGCAAAAAGGGGTGGCTTCAGAAAATAGCACGAAGGTCATTTTTCTGCCTATACCCTGTTTATGGCATCCTTCACTAGGGATGCCCCCGCTAAACCCCTAACCTTTTCGCTGGATGAATTTTACCACGGCTTGAGTTCGCGAACTGACCCCGAGCTTGCGGTAAATATTTTTCAGATGAGTGCTGACCGTTTCCGTGCTGATCCGCAGCTCGTGAGCAATCTCCTTGCACAAGAGTCCCTTGGCCAAGAGCGCGAGGATTTCATCTTCGCGGGAGGTCAGCCCCGAAATCTCGCTCGCCGGCAGAGCGACGGCGGGCTCGCTTTCACGGGCCGGAGCACGAAATGATTCCACCACCTTCCGTCCGACCTCAGGCGTAAAGGGGGTGCCGCCGAGCTTCGCCTCTCGGACCGCGCGAATGATTTCCGGCGGCTCCGCCGTCTTTAATATATAGCCGACCGCGCCGGCCTGAAGGGCTTTGAAAATAAATTCCCCTTCGTCGTAGATCGTGAACATCAGGATCTGAGTTTTAGGCAGCAGTCCCTTCAACTTGGCGGTGCATTCGATCCCGGAACGCCCCGGTAGATCTATATCCATGATCACTACATCCGGTTGGACGCTGGGAAGTTTGGCCAGCGCCGTCTCCGCATTCCGGCAGACACTCACGCAGGAAAAATCGCTCACCCCTGAAATCAGGTGCTGTAACTCGGTGCAGATACCGGCATTGTCTTCAACGATCGCGACGGTGGTATTCATTTATCCAGAACAGGCGGGGTCGCTTCTACCTTGAGGGGCTGGGGCGCGACTCCACAATGATAAGTCAAAACCACGATAGTGCCTCGCTCGGGACCGCTGTCGATTTTTAAAGAGCCACCGATCTCGGCCGCACGGGCTTTCATATTCTGCAACCCGTTTCCTTCCATCGCCTCCGCCGCGTCGACCGCAAATCCGGTGCCGTTGTCCTCCACGCAAAGTTCGAAGGTTTGATCGATCTGTCGCATCTCCACGGATACATGGGTGGCGTGGGAGTGCTTGAGTGCGTTGTTGACCGCCTCCTTGGCGATGGCCAGGAGGTGATGTTGCGTATCGGGGCTGAGCGGAAGCGGCGGAATCGTCTCAGCTCCCGTCACCACACACTCGATCGACGAATTGAGAAATAAACGTCGACTGTATAGCCGGACAAACAAAGCCAGTCGGTCGAGCGATTCGTTTTTCGCGTTCACCGCCCAAATGATACTGGCCAGTTCGGCCCCGAGCCTCCGGGTCCGCGAGGCCAGGGTTCGAAGCGGCGTGCGTATTTCCGTCGGCGCGGTGATGGCCAAGCGATCAGCCAGCAGTCCGATTTCGATCAGGCCTCCGCCGAGGTCGTCGTGAAGATCTCGGGCAATCCGCGTCCGCTCTTTTTCCAGGGCATGTTCGCGCTCCAAGCGCTCGAGCTTGCGTTTAAATTTTCGTTGCGCCCAGTGCCGTGCCGCGGCGGCCACCACCGCGGCAAATAAAACCAGCGCACCAATATCGGCCCACAACGTCTGCCACCAAGCCGGCAGGACCGTGATCCCGAGAGCAGCCCCTTCTTTATTCCACACCCCGTAACTATTGCGGGCCACCACATGGAGCACATAGTTTCCAGGTCGAAGATGAGAGTAGGTCGCGGTCCGCGCCTTGCTCGTCTGTATCCACTCATGGTCTACACCTTGCAGTTGATGTCGAAGCTCGATGCTTTCGGGGGCGGTGAAACTGGGCGCGGCAAACCGGAACTCGATCGTGTGCTCCCCGGGACTGACCCGCAGTTGCATACTCTCCGGCACGGGGTGATTATCAATTAACACCTGGTCGATATAAACCGGCGGCGCACGCTGGTCCGTCTTCTGCGCCATCGCATCGACAGCCAATGCGCCGTTCGCGGTGGCAAACCACAAGGTCCCATCGCGCGCCTTGTGGCTCGTGGGATAATAGTTCGTCACCGGCGAAAAGCCGATCAGGCCTTGGTCTTTTCCATAGACATGAGACAACACCCGGTCCGCTTGCCCGTGAAGCACGGCCAGTAGTTCTTCCTTGGCCACATAAAAAAGCCCTCTTCTGCTACCGAACCAAATATAGCCGCGGTCATCCTCGATGATATGGATGATTAGACTATCCGCTAAACCTTGGGCTTCTCCTATCCGTTTGACCTCGTCGCCTTCCTTGACCGCTAGCCCATCGGCCGTCGCCATCCAAATGATATCATGATCGTCTACAAAAAGGGAGTGGATCGATTGCCGCGGAAGATGTCCCCGGTCGTCGAATACATCCAACCGGGTGCCATCGTATTTCACCAGGTAGCCCTCCGAAGTCCCGAACCAGACATGGTGCGCGCGATCTTCGGCGATCGACTGAAACCGACCGACCTGACTTATCGACTCGAGCGAGAACAGGTGGTCGACGTTGTCGCGGTAATACCCGAGAACGGTGTTTTTTGCGAACCACACGTCGCCCTTCGCCGAACAATAGAGTAAATTAAAATTGCCCGTGGGCGACGGCATTTTTTCGACCGCTTCCGGATCAGAAAGCCGCGCTCGCCAGAGGCCGGCCGCGCCTCCGCCAAACCAGAGGTATCCGTTTTGATCAGCACAAACTAGATTTGAAAACGTATGGGACAGAGCGGTGGTAGGCGGCGCTATTTCTACTTTGAAGTTCGTGATCTTCACCGAACCGCCCGCCCGATTCGCCACCCAGATCGCGCCGCTGGCGTCTTCCGTCAGGGCACTACAGACATCCTGCGCCAAGCCTGAACGGGTATTGAACAGCTGGTGGGTTTTCGCGCGCAGTTGAGCAACTCCGTTCCCGTCGGTCGCAATCCAAAGATTCCCTTCCACATCTTCCATAATGTCTGAGGCGGCGGAAAAGGAGGTTTGGAGGTGAACCAACTGCCCGGCGGAATAACGATAAAGTCCGGCCCGGCTCGATGCGATCCAGAGGCTGCCCTGGCGGTCCTCGAAAATATGGCGCAGCTGTCCCGGCGAACTGGACCAGGGAGCGTCGGTCAACACGGTCACGAGCCGCCCATTTTCCAAACGGGCCAACCCCTGACTGGTGCAGACCCACACCTGCCCCGTCTGACTTGAGGCCAATAATTTAGGACCGGGCGGGGGATTTCTGGCCGGAGTCAGTTTGCCGTTGCGATAAAATCCCAGAAAATCCTCCCCGCTCACCCAGGTCGTGCCGTCGCGTTCGCGCGCCACCGAGACGTGACTGGTGATCCCTTCGACGCCATTTTCCTTCCCAAATTCTTCGAGCTTCCCCTTTTCCCAGCGAATCAATCGACCGCCCGCTGACGCGACCCAAAGCACGCCGCTCGGCTCGACCGCGAAGGCCGGTGCGTATTGGGTTTTAACATACGCCGAGATCGGGTGCTGGCTGAACTCGCCGTTGCGAAGCCGGACCAGTTCTCCGCTGGTGGTGGCCAGGACAATGGTGTCCTCATCCTCCAGGCCAATTGCTCGAATATTATAGCCGGTCTTGCGAAACGCTTCCGGAATTTTCACTTCCTGGATCTCTCGTCCGTCGAATCGGGCCAGCCCCCCGACCGTGGCGAGCCAGAGGAACCCACGACGGTCCTGGATGATGCCGCGAACGCTGTTGTGAGGAAGCCCGTCGTCCGTGGTTCGCAGCCGTTCGTAGTATCCGGTTTCTGGTTGCAACTGAGCCAGTGCGGAAACAGCCGAAAGCCCGACCCAAAAGAGCCACCCGCTCGCGCGTCCGACCGCACGGAGGTGTGGGCGGAAGCGGGCCAAGACTCGGCCGAGAACGAGGCGCGGAGTTTTGGCGGAATAGATCAAGGGAACCATGGGGAACGCGAGGGCTCCCCCACGATGGGCAGGGTTGAAATGGGATCAAGCCGACCGTATCGCTCCTGCGGATCCAAAGAGAGCCAAACCACTTGCCCAGCGCAGCCTGGATCTCGCCTCGCACCCACGCGAAAGCGGTCGGCTACAGATGCCCTTCCCTATCGCCCGCGGGCGCGGCTGCCCACAGATCGGCGCGTCACAGAAACGATCGCCTTCTGGATAACCACGAGCCAAGTCTATGCCAGGCGGAAAGAAAACCTCTCCTCACACCGCGGTTCGTCGAACCACCTCCGACAAGTCCAACTCGCCCACTCCGGGAGCGATTTGGAAACCGAACGAGTAGTTGGACGTCGAATACGCAGCCATACTCGGCGAGTTACCGAGAAATTGAATCCGAGGTCTCTCCCCTTTTCTCGCACTCGCCGACCAACCGGGGACGCGCGAGGATTTTTTCACCTGAGTAGCGGGTTCGGACCGACCGTGGGTCATGAGACGTTGTGGAGACTCAAACCGCCGCCTTCCCCGCCCCTCTTTCCACCCCTTCTCGAGTCAACTCTCGTTCGCTAGAGAGTGGATTCCATGCTGAATTTGAGCTGACCAATCACTGCAACACGCGCTGCCTGCATTGCCCGCATGAGACCATGACTCGGCCAAAGGGGCGTCTGGAATGGGACACCTACATCGCGGTGACGGACAAAATCAGGAATCATTTTCCCGGCCAACGCTTCTCACTTTCCTTTTCCGGCATGGGCGAACCGCTCCTCCATCCCTTGATTTTCAAGTTTGTTCGTCACGTGTCCGACGTAGCCACAACCAGTTTCGCGAGCAACGGGTCGGCCCTGACCGAGCAAAACACCGCCAAGTTGATCGAAGCCGGATTGGACCTGATCTATTTCAGTTTCAACGGAGACGAACCCGAGCTTTATGAGAAAATGATGGGAGGCCTTTCCTTTCATCGTGTCGTGGGAAACTTGCGACGAGCCATCGCCCTCGCGCGAGGCACTCGTCTCCGCATTTCCGCCAATATCAGTGTAACCAAGGCCAATCGTCACCGGCTCACCGCGATTCAACATTTGTTGGCCGACGAAGGGATCACGCAATTCAGCTATGCCATGGCCCACACCCGTGGCGGAAACCTTCGTGATCCAGAGGTGTTCGACACGCCACCGATCCCGGAAGAAGTCACTCACTGCGAGGTGATAAAAAACACCCTTTTCATCGACTGGCGAGGCCGTGTTCTGATTTGCGATCACGATCTCCATGGCGAGTATTCATTGGGCGATCTGGTTGCCGAGCCGATTGCGACCGTCCTGCAGCGCAGGCAGTTTCTGGTCGAAAATGGAGTCGGCTTCAAAATTTGCGGCCACTGCAACGACGTGCTAAAAATGGGCACGGACTTATTCCCTGACCTCCGAAGCGGAACGCTGCGCGACTGGGTCTATGATGTTTATCGGGAGGACGGCGAGCCTCCCTTGAGCCAAGCCAACCCGAAGATGAAGTGGCTCTATACGCTCTATGCTCGCGAAGACCGCCTGGACCGCTTGGTCAATCGACTGCTCGCCCGCAGCAAGGATCTGGAAACAATCGCCGCGGACAAAATTCACGCCCACACTCGGGTAGACGAACTCAACCAAATCCTGATTACGCGAGAGGCACGTATTCAGGAACTGGATTCGCTCGCCCGCGCGCGGGAGCAACGTATCCACGAACTGGAGCGCGAACGCGTTGCGCTGAAAAACCTCTTTTCCTGGCGCCTGTTGCGCCTCGAGAAAATCGTCCGACGATGGCTTCAGGGCTGATGATATTATACAACCTGGTACCAAGGCCGTCGGCCCTTCATGTCAGGGCACCGGAGTCGCAGCCCCAGCTACAACAACGAGCCCATCTTGAACCTCCCGCCGCTCCCGCAGCGGGCTACGCAATGGGGTACGCCGTTTGTGGTGGGACTCGACGTCCCGGCGAGTCAGGTTCGACGATTGAGGGTATTTTGCCCATCATAAGTCCGGTGGAGGGCCCGGCTCCGTCCGGGCCGATTGGACGTTAAAGCCCGGACGGAGCCCGGCCCTCCATTTGAGCGGCTAAGAATATCCCACCGGCAATCACCACGCCCCCCCACCCGCCTCGCGATTCCGCTCGGACCATCCTTCCGCGCGTGTAACCAGGCGCCAACTACACCCGGGCTCAGATCAAATTCCAGGCCGCGATCTCCCGATGGGTAAACTCGATCCCGTTGAGGCAGAGGTGGAGCACCTGCCGTGGGTCGAGGGGTAAATCCGGCGGACGAGCCAACTTCAATGTCCCGGTCAACTCGGGAAGCGCGGGGTCGCTCAAACGCACGCGAACCGATTCCCCCACCGGCAAATTCCACGCCTTCGCCACGTCGCCGAAAAAGTCACTCAACGGATCGGGCGGCGCGCCTACCGGACCGCTGCCTTGTTCAAAAAAGAAACTTTCTTGATGCTCGCTTGGCATAGGGGAGAGCTAACCCGAGTGAAGGCGTGGCGGAAGTCTGAAGTTGCGCGCGCTGAAGCGCAACGAGCGCGCCCTCACCACCCCGGATCCCTCCTGCCGTTGAGGTAAGTCACCCTCATTCGAGAGAACCCTGCGTCCTGCCGCCGGTCGTGCCACTCCGCAGGCGCGGACCCTCTCCCTTCGCTTTTAAACGGGCGGCGAAGCGATACGCTTTCCCTGCGCGCCCGCCCGTCTCGCTCATCTTCCAGACAAGCCGTATCCGCTTATCGGACACGGCTCACCTGGACACTGGCTCGCTCACCCGCCGCTATCGACTTTCGCCCGGAGCGTGGTCGCGACACTCGAGGGTAGGGTCGTGAAAAACGTGTATCCGGTATCCGACTGAATCACGTTGGCGGACGTGATGTAGTCTTGCCAGGGATTGCTCCGGATGCCCGAGATGTTCGGGATCTTCAGCGCAATAACCCGCGTCGCCGTGGTGATGCGACTGACCGCCGTGCCGCTGCCAGCGGGAACGACCACCGCGACTTTCCAGGTGTATCCGGGAATCGCCGCCGCCCAGCTCGGGATATAATCTCCAGAAAATGAGCTCGGTCCGGAGGTGATCAACACTTCATATCCAGATTGGGCCAGGGTTCGGCAATAGGTCTCAAAGCGTTCCCACGGACCCTGATTATTATCGGCGCTCTGCGGGAGGATGTTGGACATATAAAACACAATCTTGTTGTGGGCCAACGTGTCGGTCCGATCCGCCGAGGGACACATATGGCCGCGGTCATAACCAGAACCGGTGTAATCGGAACTCGTCACTTCGTAAAAGGAGGCCGGCAGTCTTGTATCGGCGTATAAACTACTGGAGCGACCGGAAGAGCCGATGTCTCCCGAGGTCAGATCCCAGCTGACCCAGTTGGGTTCGCCGTTGTTGTCGCTGTAGTCGAACGCGTACTGGGCGCACTGAAGGAGATAGTGATCGTGATTGGTCGAACTGCTCGTCGCATTGGTCGGATTGCCCAATTGGATTTGCAGGCTCGTGCTTTGGGTGGCGTTGACGGAAGAGAAGGCCAGGAATGCGAGCATTCCGCAGAGGATCGATTTGCTGATTTTCATTCGCGTACGTTCAAGGTTGGGTACCACGACTTCACTGCTTGAAGCAGGCCGAGAGAATCTCGGCGTAGTGCTTTTTATCTTACCGAGGCCTAAACAAAACCTTTTTCGCCGCCTGTCGCACAAATGTCACAACCCCCTCAAGCGGCCGAAAAAAAATCGGTAAGACAATTTTGGAGACGGCTTAAAGGTGAAGTCTGGTCAACGCGCCACCTTCTTGAGCTGCGATCATTGCGGCGCACCGGGCCATTGACACTGTATTCAAAACTTCATGCCGTTTAGCAACCCCGGGGGCCATCCCGTCCCCCCAACCTCACTTGGGACAAGGAGCGCCTGAGTCATCCACCGTTGCGCCGGTCCCTCACTGTCCCAGAGACTCAGGAGGAGGATCGCTTCACGACGAAGGCGTTTCCCGCGCACGGCTTGGCGTTTCCGCGGGGTGCCAGCTGAACCGTTTCAGCTGCCCCCGCGCGATCCAAGGGTCGAGTCGGACTAAGATCCAATAGGCAATCCGACATTTCAGCCGCACCCACCAGGAGTGAACCCCGATAACTTGTTTTAATGTCACGGCCCGACTCTGCTGGAGGTCCATTTCCAATTGGGCCCGGGCTTTCGCGGCCAGAGCGGCGTCTTTTACCCGCAGCATAATTTCGAAATTAATATGGAGGCTGCGGGGATCGAGGTTTGCTGAACCGATATAAACGATATCATCCAGGACCATCACTTTCGCGTGCAACACCTGGGGTTGATATTCGAAAAGCTCCACCCCGCGCCGAACCAAGCTGTAATAGAGGGACTGGCTGGCCAACCACATCAGCCTCACGTCCGACTTTCCTGCGAGGAGCAAGCGCACGCGCGAGCCGTTTTTCACCGCCCAGGCCAACTGGGCCCGGAGGCGTGGAGTGGGCAAAAAATAGGCCGAGGTGAGAGCGATATCCTTCGCCGATTTGAGGTCCTCGCGCAGCGCGGTGCGCAGGGGATTTTTTCCAAAGCCGGGTTTAATAAAAAGGGCCAGGACTTCCGCCGCCGCTTCAATCGTCTTTCGGTAGCGACCGCGGATCATTTTCCAACGCTGTAGACCGGCGCGCTTCCATTGTTGTTCAAACTCACTCACCAAGTGGCCTACGACTGGCCCCTCAATTGAAATCCCACCGTCGCGCCACCCTTCGGTTACGCCGTCGCCATTGTATTCGTCGGAAATGTTACAGCCGCCGACGAAGGCCAGAGACTCGTCGATCAAAAGCCCTTTCCGATGATCGCGCAAAGCCCACCGTCCCAACCGTGGCGGGTTAAACCATTTCTGCTCTCCTCCCGCGGCGACCAGGGGTGCAAACATCAGCCGGGGAAGCCGCCCCGAACCAAATCCGTCAACCAGCAACTCCACTTTTACCCCCCGCCCGGCCGCCTCGGTCAGGGTATCACGAAATTGGCGACCGACGGAGGAGTCGGTAAAAATATATGTCTCGAGTCGAATGGAACGACGAGCCGCGGCGATCGCGAGAAGTTGCGCCCCTAAAAACTCCCGCCCGCTCCCGAACCATTCAAAACGGTGAGCGCGCGCACTGTCCTCACGAAAGGTCTTCAACCCTGAACTCATTCCGAAATTGATTCTCCGATCGAGGAAGCGACGTTGTTTTGGAAAACAGCAGGAGAAGCCACGGTCGCTGAGGGCTGCCGAGCTCGGCGGACCTGGTCAACCAGAATGACGGCGCGCTGTAGTGGGCAGGGCGTTACAAATTGACTCTTGAGAGCGATCCCGACGCCGACCTGGGTCTTCGCTCATCCGCGCGGCCATACCCGTTCGCTCAACTTCTCTTGTCCGGCAGCTGGCTCCGGGCCGAGGATGCCGCATAAGAGAAGGCGAGCCGGAGGACTCTGACCTCTGACCACGGCGGACGAGGGAAGTCTAAAAAAAAGCGTACTGGTTACCGCTGATCCAACGGATCATACGCGGGAACGAAGTACGCTATCGCCTCCCGCCCACATAGGAGGGCGAGCCAAGAGACATCCACGTCCTACGAGGCACAGACTAAACTATTTAGTCGGCTTTGGTTTTGGCGCCAGAGCCAGATCGCTTGTGGCCTTGGCAAGCTTCGCTTGAAGCTCAGCGGTTTGAGCTTTGGCCTGTTCCAATTGTTTCTGGAGTTGGGGAACGGCGGCTTTTGCTTCGTCAATCTGAGCCTGCAGCGCCGCGGAGGCCGACTTGGACTGTTCCGCCTGGTTTGTCATCTGGCTGACGGTGGATTTGGCTTCGTCCAACTGCTTTTGCAGATCAGCCGAACTTGTCTTCGCTTCGTTGGCCTGAGCTTGAATCTGAGTGAGGCTGGCTTTGGCCTCGTCCAGCTGCTTCTGGGATTGAGCCGCACTTGCTTTTGTCTCGTCCAACTCTTTTTGGAGCTGAGTTGTTTTCGCATTCGCTGCTTCGAGCTGCGTTTGCACCTTGGCGGAATCGGCCTTTGCCGCGTTCAGCTGAGTTTCATTTTCCGTGAGTCGGGTGTCCCGCTCACCTACTTTGTTCCAAAGCATAATACTCGCGATCACGAGGAAGACGCAGAAGGCGGCGGCCACAAGAATACCAATGGGGGTTTTCTGTTTAGCAGGTAATGGGGAGTCAGACATAGAGCGATATCATATGCCCCTGATTGCTCGAACGATATGGGGTACTCGTCGCTAGGGAGGACCGGAGGATGGACTAGAGCCACTCGCCCCGGCCTCAAACCGTTCCTCCACCACCTAAACTTTCGCTTGGTGTAAACCAAATCATGTTCACACCTTTATCCGCATGCACGCGACGACGTTGGAGGCAGCCCGCACGGTTCTGCGGGACCGTTTTGGTTTTGAAAAATTCCGTCCTGGCCAGGAGGCGGTGATCGCGCAGTTGCTCGGCGGCCACTCGGCGCTGGCCGTTTTCCCGACCGGAAGCGGGAAAAGTCTCTGCTACCAATTGCCCGCGTTGCTCCTGGAGGGATTGACCGTCGTGATCTCGCCGTTGATCGCGTTGATGAAAGATCAGGTGGACTTCCTCCGCACGCGCGGGATCGAGGCGGCTCGACTGGATTCCTCGGTCAGCCGCGAAGCCTTCGAGGAGATTCAAAACGCCCTGCGCGAGCGTCGCCTCAAACTCCTTTACGTCGCCCCAGAGCGCTTCTCGAACGAGCGTTTTCTCGCTCGGCTCAAAACTCTTCCGATCGATCTGCTCGTGATCGACGAAGCGCATTGTATTTCGGAATGGGGGCACAATTTTCGCCCCGACTACCTGAAGCTCGCGCGTTACGCGCGCGAGTTGCGGGTGGGACGCGTCCTCACCTTGACTGCCACCGCTACTCCAGCGGTGGCGCGCGATATCTGCCGTGAATTCGCCATCGCGCCGGACGCGCACGTCAACACCGGCTTCTACCGTCCCAATTTATTTTTGCGCGCCACGGTAGTTTCTCCTCAACTACGGCTCGGCTGGTTGGTGGAAAAACTTAAGGCGCGTCCTCCCGGGCCCACCATTGTCTACGTCACGCTGCAGAAAACCGCCGAAACCGTCGCCTCCGCGCTGGCGTCCGCCGGTTTCGCGGCCGAAGCCTATCACGCAGGCATGGAGGCGGAGGCGCGCGAGGCGGTGCAGAATCGTTTCATGGCCACGGACCATGCGATCGTCGTGGCCACGATCGCGTTCGGCATGGGTATCGACAAAGCGAATATCCGCGCCGTGTTTCACTACAATCTGCCGAAGAGCCAGGAAAATTATGCGCAGGAAATCGGTCGGGCTGGCCGCGACGGTGCACCCTCGCATTGTGAAATCCTCGCCGCCGCCGAGGACCTGACCGTGCTGGAAAATTTCACTTACGGCGACACACCCACCGCCGAGGCCTTGCGCGATTTGCTCAAGGAGCTGCTGGCGAACCGCGTCGCCGGGGACACCTTCGACATTTCCGCTTACGAGCTATCGGCGCGCCACGACATCCGCCAACTTGTCGTCTCGACCGCACTGACCTACCTCGAACTCGACGGACTGATCGAGGCGACAGCACCGTTTTATACCACCTACCAGTGGAAATTTCAGCGTCCCGCCGAAGAAATTCTCGCGCGTTTCGAGGGTGAGCGACGCACCTTTCTCGAACGTCTCTTCGCTTTGGCCAAGGTCGGTCGAATCTGGAACACCGTGGTGCTTGCGGACGCCGCACTCGCACTCAACGAAGCGCGTGAACGTGTGGTGAAAGCCCTCAATTTTCTTGAAGAAAAAGGAGATCTCGAACTCCAGGTCGCCGGCGTACGACAAGGTTACCGGGTGGTGCGCGTGCCCGAGGATTTGGCTGCGGTCTGGAAAGAGTTGCGCCGGCGCTTTGCCCTTCGTGAGCAGAGCGACATTGCCCGCGTCGCCGGCGTCGCGGAGCTGGTCAGCGGCGAAGGTTGTCTCGTGCGCCGACTGCTGAGTTATTTCGGGGAAGAGCTGGGCCGAGACTGCGGACATTGCGGGCCCTGCGCCGGAGATCCCCAAGTCGTGCTACAACGAACCTCGATGCCGGTGGAGATCCCGAGCGAGGAAGTGACTGCCTTGTGCCAAGAACATCCCCGTGCGCTAGCCACGCCGCGGCAGGTCGCCCGTTTTCTCTGCGGCATCAGTTCGCCCGCGCTCGTCACGGCCAAACTCACCCGCCATCCTCTCTTCGGCACGTCGGTCGCTGCCCCGTTCAGTTCCGTGATGCAGGCGGCGAAAGCGAACTTCCCAGAACGCTCCAACGGATAAGTCGCACACCGCCTCGCGGCCACGTATCCACCGCGTCGTGACATCGGGCTTGGCCCCTCTCCCGCTCTTCGGCTCAAACTCGAGGGTTTAAGCAACTGAACTGATTTCAGAGGCAAGCAACGCGTCCACCCCAGCCTCGATGGTATTCGTACGGTCGCGTTTGGCGTTTTCTAGAGAGCTACTTTTTGTCCCTTGTCGATGCTACGGCCCGTCGATACGACGCCATCATTTCCGGCGACACCACGAGCAACCAATCGTCGTTCGCCGCACGTTGGAAAACACAGTCAACAGGCGGAGGATTTGGCGTGGGAGGAATACCGCGGGGACCTAATCGATAAGTGGCGGACTTTTGGTCGGGCGAAAGCTTCTCCTGGAAAATGCCCACGCCCTTCGTATTCGGCGGTGAAACGGTGATGCCGACCACCGCGGCCATGAGGTGCTTCGCACTGGGATACTGCGCACGAACCGCGTCCGGAATTTGAGCGAAAAGGACCTCGGCTTCTTTTTGGTCACTGGGTGTAAGACGGATCCGGTTTACTAGGTCTGCGGTGTCCCCGACTCGCGCCGCCGCTAAAACCGACCGAAGACGAGAATAGGCAGAGAGGCTCGGTTTTGCTTCGCGCGACTTCGCCGGGTTAAGCGCTCCAGCGATTTCACCATCGAGTCGTTCGATTTCCGCGCGCAGACGTACCGAGTCAGTTTCATTGTCCGACAATTCTTTGATCTCCTCTCCCTTGGGTTCGAGGTTGACCAAGGCCTGACGGGCGACCTGCTCCGTATTCAAAGTTTGGACCATGCTGCGCAGTGCCGCCGCTTCGCCTTTCAACGCCTGGTTCGCTCGGGCCTGTCGAACTGCTACGACCCCGAGCGCGATTGCTCCACCGCAAATAAAGAAGGTCCAAAGTGTGCGTGCGAACGGCATGGCTAGAGGGTGACTTTGATCTCTGCCGCCTCGAGCGATACCGCGCCCTGTCCGTCTCTATCCGCCAGCCGGAATGGGGCTGTCAGGCGCGTCGCAACCGGCTTTCCTCCGACGACGCCAGGGCGAAATTTCCACTTCGCAATTGCGGCCAGCGCGTTTCGTCCAAACGCGGGATTTGAGGTACCCAGCAACTTCAGTAGACAGGGAATTCCGCGAGGATCGATGACAAGTTCGACGGTGGCAATGAGGTTGTCTTGGCTTCCGTGTCTCGGTAGCTCGGGAATCAACTCGGGCATCAAAATCGCCAACGGGACGGGTGGCTCGTCGAGTTCACTCGGCGCGTAGATTTGCATAATGGGCTGTCCGGTCGAAACGACGTCCGCGTTCTCTTTGTCCAACGACGGCGTGAGTTTCCCATCGAGATCGTTCTTCGCCCCAACCGAATCTTCCCGGAGGCTAGCTTCGACTTGCGCCAAAGTCCTCGCTTTGGACTCTTCCGAATTCATTTTTAACGGCACCGTCAGGCGAGTGGCAACCGGCTCCCCCTTGACCATGCCCGGTTTAAATTTCCACTTCCCAACCGCGGCCAAAGCGCTGCGGGCAAATCGTGGATTTGACGTATCCATTACTTTAATGCGGGTGGGCGTGCCGGTGGGATCGATGACAAATTCTAGGGTCGCGCGCCCACCTTCCTGTTTTAGTTCAGGCGTCAGGCTGGGTTCTACTATGGAGAGGGGAACGGGGCGCTCATGGACCTCGCTCGGAAGGTAGATCGATCCGGTCGATTCCAGACCTTTCGGTTCCATTCGGAACGGCACGGTTAGGCGCGTCGCAACCGCTTTCCCCTTTGCGACGCCGGGTCTAAATTTCCATTTCGTCGTCGCCGCCAGAGCTCGTCGTCCAAACTCCGGGCTCGAGGCATCCAGCACTTTCCAATTACGGGGCGTGCCAGTGGCATCGACGATGAATTCCACCGTCGCCCGCCCACCTTGCCGTCGTAGTTCAGGCGTTAAGTCAGGTTCTACCATGGCAAGCGGAAGCGGTCGTTCATCGAGCTCACTTGGCCGATAAATCCTGGATTCTGAAGTTTTCTCCGCGGGCGCCGGATCCACTGGCGGATTTTTTTCCGCCGATTGCGCTTGGTCCGCTTCGATCTCCTTCTTTTTTTCCTGGAGTAACGCCAGTTCGGCGCGCGCCTGAATCAATTCCGTCATGGACGATTGAATACGGGAACGTGGAGCAGTTGGATTCGTGAGGGGACGCTGATCTTCCTGCTGGCGGAGATGCACCAATTGATTCTGTTGCTCACGCAGCTCGGTGATTTCGCCGCGAAGTGCGATCTCTTGCTGCTGCTGATGGAGCACGAACCCACCCCCTCCAAGCGCAACGCCGACTGCGAGCACAAATTGGAGCTGAGTCAGTCCCAGGAATGTGCCCGCCGCGGCCACTCCGCCCGCGGTCGCGGCGGCGCCCGCCAGCGCTGTTCCCGTGATCTTGACCGCGAGTCCTGGAGGCGCGCTCGCCCTGGCTTCGTTGACCAAAAGCGCAGCGAGTGCGACGGAGGTCGAGGTGAGCCCACGGCGCGAGAGCGACGTCCTCAACTTGTCGAGTGCCCGGTCTACGCGAACCCGCGCGGCATCTTCGCTGACCGAGAGCTTGGCGCCCACTTCCGCGAAAGCTTTTCCTTCGAAAAAACGCAATAGCACCGCCTCCCGATCGCGCTCGCTCAACGCATACAGCGCGTCGTCGATGAAGGTGCGGAGCTGATTGCCATCGCCGGAGGAAGAGGAGTTCGCAGAGATTTCATCAATGAGTTGTGCGTCTTCCTCCCGCGCCTGGCGCCGCTGTTCCGAGCGCACCAACTTTGACGCCGCGTACCGAGTGCTGGTGTAAAGCCAGCCGGCGAGCACGGGGCGATTTCTCAGCGATTTCGCTTTGCGGGCCAGATCGACAAAGACCGTTTGTGCCACGTCCTGCGCACAATGCGCGTTGCCACCCGTCTGCCTCAACGCGGCATAATAAACCAAACCGAGATGACGGTTCACCAGCTCGGCAAACGCCTGCTCGGAATTTTGCTCAACATAGCGCCGCAATAATTCACCGTCATCACTCATATATTTGTCATACTAACACCCGCTATTGAACAAACCGAACAGCGAATTATGACCAATTAAAGCCCCAGATGCGGTGCTACGCCGTAGCTGCCCAGCTTCCGTGCAGCAGCCGGACTGAACCCAGCTCGGAAGAGCCGGGTGCTCACCCCTCGGGCCGTCAAACCAGAGAAAAATCGCGGGAATGATGTAAGAGAAAGATCAATACACCGATCCCAACCCAGCCCACTAGGACCCCGAGCGCGTCCCACCCGCTGACCAGAGGAGCAGAACGGCGGCAGGGAGAGGTTTAGCCGACCCAGGCGCGAGCGTTGCGGAAGAGTTTCATCCAGGGAGAATCTTCGCCCCACTCCGGCGGGTGCCAGCTCATCGCCACCGTGCGGTGCACGCGTTCGGGATGCGGCATCATGATCGTGACCCGGCCGGTGGTCGTCGTGAGCGCGGTCATCCCGCGGGGCGAGCCGTTGGGATTAAGGGGATACAGGTCGGTGGGACGGTGATGATTATCCACATAGCGGGCCGCCACCAAACCCGAGGCGTCGCAGGCCTGTTCAGCCGTCGTGTCCTTGAATTCTGCATACCCTTCCCCATGCGCCACCACGATGGGAATGACCGATCCCTCCATCCCGGCGAAGAGGACGCTGGGGGTCTTTTCGATCTTCACCGAGACGAAACGGCTCTCGTAGCGTTCGGATTGATTCTGCACAAAGCGCGGCCAGAGGTCCGCGCCGGGAATGATCGAGTGAAGATTGCTCATCATCTGACAGCCGTTGCAGACGCCCAGAGCAAAGGCGTCTTCGCGTTCAAAAAAGGCTTTGAACTCCGCTCGCGCGCGCTCGTTGAAAAGGACGCTCTTCGCCCAACCCTCACCCGCGCCGAGCACATCGCCGTAACTGAAGCCACCGCAAGCCGCGAGGCCGCGAAATTCTTTTAGGGAAATGCGCCCGCTCAGGATATCCGTCATGTGGACATCGACGGCGGAGAAGCCAGCGCGCGTGAAGGCGGCCGCCATCTCGACTTGACCGTTGACGCCTTGCTCGCGGAGCACCGCGACACGGGGTTTGGTGCCCCGGGCCGAACTGATCGTCGCGGTCGGCACGGGGTAATTGGCAGCGGAGGATTGGCCGTCCGATGCCTTTGCCCCTGGTACGTGTTCCTTGGTCCTTGATCCTTCTCCCGGCGGCTCGCCAGGGACGGCTCGCCCTACCTTCGATCCCTCGGAGCTCTTTGCGCTTGGTCCTTCCTCGGAAAACTCAAAGTTGATCTTGGGCGTGATCCCAGGATTGGTCACATCCAACTTCAACTGGTATTCAGATTCTGCACACGCGGGATTGTCGCGGAGGGCGGAGATCCGGCGCGTGACATCGGACCAGACCGCGCGCAAGTCCGAGAGATTTTCATTCAACAGGTTTTCCGAAGCGCCCACTCGCCCGCGCCGAACCCGGAGCGCATGGTGCTTATTCAGCGTGCCCACCAGGCTGGTGCAGGCTTTGAAACCGTGTTCGCGCAGGAGCAGGTAAACATCGTCGAGGTCCTCCCCGCGCACTTGAATGACCGCGCCAAGCTCTTCCGCAAAAAGCGCGGCGAAGGCGTTATGGCCTTGAGGAATCTCGAGGTCGACGCCGACGTTTCCGGCGAAAGCCATCTCGACGATCGTGGCGAGCAGACCGCCGTCAGAACGATCGTGATACGCGAGCAGTTTCTTCTCGCGGCCGAGTTGCTGGATCGCGTTCCAGAAATTTTTCAAGTCGACCGGATTATCGACGTCGGGCGTGGCTTCGCCCATCTGTGAAACCACTTGAGCCAAGATAGAGCCACCGAGGCGGTTTTTCCCTCGCCCGAGGTCGATCAGCATGAGGACCGAATCGTCTATTTGCGCGAGCTGCGGTGTAACCGATAAACGGATATCCGTGCAGGGAGCGAAGGCCGAAACGATCAGGGAAACGGGCGCGGTCATGCGCTTCTTTTCGCCGGAGCCGCCGTCGTTCCAAACTGTGCTCATGCTCATCGAGTCCTTCCCCACCGGGATGGTGATGCCGAGCGCAGGACAGAGCTCCATCCCCACCGCCTGGACCGCCGCGTAGAGGTCCGCGCCGTCGCCCGGAATGGCGGGCGCCGCCATCCAGTTGGCCGAGAGGTTGACCTTGCCGAGGTCGCCGATTTGCGCGGCGGCAAGATTGGTCAGCGCCTCACCGACCGCGAGGCGGGCCGACGCGGCCGCGTTGTTGACGGCCACGGGCGTGCGCTCGCCCATCGCCATGGCTTCGCCCGTATAAACGTCGTAGGAGGCGGCCGTGACCCCGCAGTCCGCGACCGGCACCTGCCAGGGCCCGACCATTTGATCGCGGCAAATCAGTCCTGTCACGGAGCGGTCGCCGATCGAGATAAGAAAGGTTTTGTCTGCCACCGTGGGATGAGCGAGCACGCGACGCACCGCTTCAGCCAGAGACAGATCGCCCACATCGAGCGGCTCCATCGGGCGCGGCCGGACGGTATCCTTGCGGTGCATACGGGGTGGTTTGCCGAGCAGCACATCGAGGGGCAGATCGATCGGGCGGTTTTTAAAATGCGGATCCTCCAGGACGAGTTTCTTCTCCTCGGTCGCCTCGCCCACCACCGCAAACGGGCAGCGTTCGCGCGCGCAGAGCTGCGAAAAGGTTTCGAGCTGGGCCGCAGGCACGGCGAGGACGTAGCGTTCCTGCGATTCATTGCACCAGATCTCGAGCGGACTCATGCCCGGCTCGTCGTTCGGCACCTTGCGCAGGTCGAAGCGACCGCCGCGGCCGCCGTCGTTGACCAGTTCGGGCAACGCGTTGGAGATGCCGCCGGCGCCGACATCGTGGATAAACGAAATCGGATTCCCCTCTCCCATCGCCCAGCAGCGATCGATCACCTCTTGGCAGCGTCGCTCCATCTCGGCGTTATCGCGCTGCACGCTGGCAAAATCGAGGTCTTCGTTCCCGGAGCCGCTCGCCATCGAACTCGCCGCGCCGCCGCCGAGCCCGATCAACATCGCGGGTCCGCCGAGGACAATCAATTTATCGCCCGGCTGGATCGCGCCCTTTTTGACGTGCTCCGCTTTGATATTGCCCAGGCCGCCCGCGAGCATGATCGGCTTGTGATACCCCCGGAGCTCCGTCGGCCCGTTTTCCCGAATCTCCGATTTGCGTCCGGGAATGCGATATTCCGCTGGATCCGATCCGGCGGCGGGCACTTCTTGTTCGAAGGTGCGGAAATAACCGTTGATCGCGGGCCGGCCGAACTCGTTGTTGAAGGCCGCGCCGCCGAGCGGACCTTCGATCATGATATCCAGCGCGGAGACGATGCGACCCGGTTTGCCGTGATCTTTTTCCCACGGCTGAACTGCACCCGGTAGTTTTAAATTCGATACGGTGAAACCGGTCAGCCCCGCCTTGGGTTTCGAGCCGCGCCCGGTCGCTCCCTCATCGCGGATCTCACCGCCCGAGCCGGTGGCGGCACCGGGAAAAGGCGAGATCGCGGTCGGGTGATTGTGCGTCTCCACCTTGCAGAGGATGTGAATGTCCTCCTCGTGAGCGGCGTATTCGCCGGTTTTGGGATCGACGTAGAAACGGCCCCCACGCGTCCCAGCCAGGACGGCGGCGTTATCCTTGTAGGCAGAGAGGATGCCGTCGTGGTGCAGCTGATACGTGTTCTTGATCATCTGGAAGAGCGAGCGCTCGCGCGCCTCGCCGTCGATCTCCCAGGTGGCGTTGAAAATCTTGTGGCGACAGTGCTCCGAATTGGCCTGCGCGAACATCATCAACTCGACGTCGTTCGGGTCGCGACCGAGCGTCTGGAAGGCCTTGACCAGATAGTCGATCTCGTCCTCCGCCAAGGCTAGGCCCAGGGTGCGATTCGCTTCGGCCAGTGCGGCGCGACCCTGCGCGAGCACCGGCACGCTCGTCATCGGTCGCGGAGTCTCGTGACGAAAGAGCACGGCAGCCGAATCGAGGTCGGGCAGCACGACCTGGGTCATGCGATCGTGGAGCTTGCTCGCGAGCAGCCGATACGTCGCCTCGCTCAGCGTAATATCCGAAAAATCGAGCGTATAAGCGATCACCCGCTCAATCCGTTTCACTGCAGCGAGACCGCAAATGTGTGCGATGTCGGTCGCCTTGGAAGACCAGGGGGAAATCGTCCCCGGACGAGGCGCGACCACCTGCACCAGACCGGTCACCGGCGCCGGCGCTCGCGTGGGGCCGTAGGTCAGCAGCTGATCGAGCACGTTGCGCTCGGCGGCGGTGAGGTCAGCGCTTAACTCCGCCAGATGCACAAACTCCGCGCTCACTGCGCGAACCGCCAACCCGGCGGCAACGAGGTCCTGGAGGAGCTTCTGGAGACGTGACGGAGAGAGGGCCGGTGAGCCGCGGAGGATCAACATGGATAGAAAAGATCTTCGAAAACATCCGAAGCGCGGTCAACTGCGGGGTGTAAAAGTGAGAAAGTATGAAGGTGCGAACGTGCGACTGCGGCGGCATAGCCGCAAAGAGGGGTAAGCCGTGCGCGGGAGTGCAGGGAGAATGACCCAGCACGAGGGTTTTAGCACTCACGACCGGTGCACGCGCAAGTAAACGGCGTTCTGCGCACATTTTTCGCGACCACGCGCGCCGTTTTCCGGGCTGCTGCAAAAAACTGCGATAACTTGCGCGTGGCCGCCGTTCATGCCCACCTGCACAGAAAACCAGTGCGGATTTTTTCTGGCGCGCGCGCATTTTATTTTCCCCGCGCAACGAAATGGCGATCACCCCCGCAAAAATCGTCGCACGCGCACGTGAAAAGCGTTCACCCCCGCAAAATCTTTTGCGCGCGCACCTGAAACGTAGCCCGCTGCGGGAGCAGCGGGACCTCCGAGGTAGGGCGAGATCTCCGAGCCAGCCGGGCAGCTACGTGGAAGCCGAAGCGCTTCGCTTTCGTAAACCCGCCGCCATCCATCGCCACCAAACACGAACCCACACGAAAGTTTTCCCACGCGCTACCGGCGCCACGGTTGCACCTTCGCACCTTCATACTTTCTCACCTTCGTACTTTTCAGAGGTTGTAGCCGGGGGCGCTGACCCCGGGCCGAGCCCTCTCGCCATCCTTCTTCCGTTCACTTCCGTGCCTTCTGTGGGCAACCATGGTTCGTATTCAGATTCCCATTCGTGTGCTTTCGCGTGTTGTCTGATGTCGCTTCGCTCGGTACGTGGGCAACCTTTCCGGCGATCCAAACCCATGTCACAGAGACCACGGAGCGCCGACACAGAGGCCACGGAGTGAGATTCGGAGCACACTCACCTTCTCATTTCTTACCTACTCGCTACCCACTACTCACCACCCGCTACTGCCCCGAAGGTAGGGCGAGATCACCGCTAATATTCTGATCGGACTCATGACTCGGAAGGAACCACTAATAAACACTAAACGCCACTAACGGCCTAACCTTCGCGGCCTTCGAACCCTTCGCGAGACAGCTTCATGTAGTTGCGGCGGTACTACCGGGGTCGGGGGAAAAGGGTCAGACCTTGGGGGTTGGGGTTTAGAGACGGGTCAAAAAGAACGGTCTTACGCCGGTGTCCTGAAGGCTGAGCTGCAAACCCCCGGGGTCGGCGCCCCCGGCTACAACGGGTCCCGTTGCTCCCGCAGCACGCTACACTCGGGTCTCATTACCTATTCCGTGCGCTATGCGCTGTTCGGTTTCGCGTTAAGGCGCAGGTCAAAACCGTTCTGTAACTGCGGAGGCTTTCAGCCCAAGGAATCGCACCAGTTCGGTTCGTATTGTTTGTATATACGGATTGATTCTGCGGGTCCACGGAAGCGAAGCGCTTCCGCTACGTGGATAGCATCGTAGCTGCACGGCTTCCGTACACGGGAGACGATCGGGGCTTCCGTTGACGTCAACACGGTGGGGAGCGGAATCCCCGCCCTACCTTCCGACGTCGAACACCAGGCGCTGCAGACCTGGCTCGCCGAGACGTCTCGCCCTACCCGCGAGCCTCCCGCTGCTCCCGCAGCGCGCTACACAACCATTGCGTGCAGGGAACTGCCTTCGGACCGGGGAAGAGAATGAAGTAAGCGAGAGGTGAATACGCGAACCTCAAACCTCCCGCTCCTCCCGCAGCGGGCTACATCCCGGGCCTGCAGATTCTATCCGCGCTCTTTAAGATCTTTCCGTGTTTTCCGAGTATTCCGTGTGGGCAAACCATTGTGCGTGTTTGGTGGGTGAATACACGGCTTCCGCCGTCGCTGGGCTTTGGCGGACGTGTCTGCGCGCCAAGCGTCCGACTTTGCAAGAGATTCGGCTCGTCGAGATCCGCGTTCTATTCCGGCAGGAAATCCGATGTGATCGGCTCTCCTATACTCACTCCAAAACGGTCTTCAAAACACTTCACGCGTCGGTAGTCCGAATAGATCCTTTCCACCCATACGTCACCTGAGTCCTTGCCCAAATAGATAGCGTGTAAATGAACTGCGGACTTCTCCACAAAGGGAGGCAGGCTTGGGTCAATCACGAGGTAATCCGTGGATATCTCCCACACCGGTAGCTTCAAGCTCCCGCCCATCAGAGACACTGGGCCCAAATTGGTTTGAGTGCGTCTGAGTACATTCTCGCCTGAGGCATCGATTTGATAAGTGATGTGTGCCTTGGGGATATCCGCGACAAAAGGGATCTTTGTCTCTTCTTTGAGAAACGAAAAAGTCTGAGGGGTGTTTGATGAGGCCGGGGTAATGTCGATCTCGCCGGACGTCGCGTAGAACTTCACGCGTTCGGGCGTCGGGTGGTCTGGCAGTTTTTTGCGCTGCTCACGCCTCCAGGGGCGTAACCGGGCAGACCGGTAAGCGGCTTGAGCTTTCTCGTCGGGCACCACGCCGTCTCGGCTGAGCAGCGTCCAGAGACGTTCTTCGGGCTGGAAGGGATCGAACCGCTCCACCTTCACCGTGGTGCCTTTTTCCGCGCGTGTTGTTGTCGTCACCACACACGCCCAACAACCGGTTCGAGGCCGCTCGAAGGAACCCATGGCTCGAAGCAGTGGCGCGACGCTATCGAGTCGCCGCGTTTTCTCCGCCTGGGCAAACTGCTCCACCACGCGAGCGGTCGAGATTTTCTCCGCCGCTCTCGCTGAGTTACCGTTGGCCAGCTGCTTTTCCGTTTCGAGCGCGACGGCCGACTTGAATTGGGGCGAAGCAACGTCGACCTTGCGATAGGCCGGTTGAGGCAGGCTGATACATCCGCCGAGGAGAAAGACGCAGCAAGACCCATAGACCAAAACCCACTGCCGCGCCCCGCATTTGACCAGTGACATTGACGCCGAACGAAAGCCGCTCCCCGTAATTTGCCAAGAGTTTTGTGACGAAGGACCGTTGGGCGGTTTTGAAGGGTTATGCTTTGCCCTTTGTCGCTGGATCCGAGTAACCATGGGCTGAATACATCACACGCCCCTCGCCCTGCCTTCGAGGCTAAACACCATAGTACCGAGCGGTGGGTAGTGAGTTTCGAACGCTATAACTCAGCCTCGATTCCTCGGACCTCCCGCCGCTCCCGCGGCGGGCTACGTCGGAAATCAAGCCACATCCGTTTCCAATCGGATGACGTATTTTATTCACTTGCAGTTCAGAGCCGCCTCACAAAGTATACACCGTATACATGGAGACTCGGGAAAAAATCCTCAAGGCGGCGATTCGCCTCTTTTCCGTCCACGGCGTTGACGGCGTATCGATGCGTGCAGTCGCAGCACGCGTCGGCGTCACTCCGATGGCCCTGTATCGTCATTTTAACGACAAAGAAGCCCTCATCGATGCGCTGGTGAGCGACGCGCTCGATGCCTGGGCCGCCCGGGTCAAAGCGGTTAAGGCGCCGAGAGCGCTCGACTGGATCCACCGAGTCAATGACTGCTTCCTCGATTTCGCGCTGAACGAACCGCGCCGCTTCGAAGCAGCCTTTCTCTTGTCGTCCCGCTCAGCGCGCCGTTTTCCCAATGATTTCGCCGCCGGCCGTTCGCCCGTGGCCCAAATGATGGTGCCGAAGATCGAGGAGGCCATGGCCGGGCGCCGTGTAGAAGGCGCGTCGGCGCTGGAGATTTGGTTCACGATCTGGGCATTGACCCAAGGTCTGATCACGCTCCATCGCGCCGGACGCTTCGCCGGAGACGAAAAGGAATTTCGCGCGCTCTACCGCAGAGCAACGCAACGGTGCCTCCAATCGTTCATGACCGACGAAAAAAAATGATCGCCGCTTTTTGCGCGCTCTTGAGTGGAGCCGCATTCTATTTCTCGATTCAGATTGGCTCAATCTGGCCGCTCGCCTGGGTGGCGCCGATCCCGCTGTGGTGGCTCACCTATGGCAAGACACCGGGGTGGCAAGTGCTGCTCGCTTGCTGGAGCGCTTATACGATTGGCATGTGCAATATGCTGCCCGCCTATCTTGGCCACTTGCCGAGCCAAATTCTCGTCGTGGCGATCGTGCTTCCCGGCTTGATTTTCGGTGCGGTCGCGCTCGTCGCTCGATTTGTTTCGCAACGGCTAACTCCGCTGGCCGGCCCGATGGTATCCGCGGCGCTTTGGACTGCGGTGGAATATGCGCTCTCCTTCGGTCCGAATGGCACTGCTAGCTCTTGGGCTTATTCCCAGGTCGGCGCGCCTGCACTGATTCAGAGCGCATCGGTATTTGGTCTTTGGATAATCACGTTTGCGCTCGTGTTCTTCTCGTCAGCGATTGCGCTGGCGATAGCCCGACGTCAGGCGACGCCCGCGATTGCTGCGGTTCTCTTTTTCGCCGCAAATGCCGGATATGGTTGCGCGCGATTGTACACCGCGCACTCGGGCGAGCTTGTACGGGTCGGACTCGCCGCCGACGACCGCTTTCCTTTCCCCGTCAACGAACAGGCGGAGGCAGATAAAGCCGTGAACAGCTATGGGAACGAAGTGCGCCTCCTCGCAGAAGACGGTGTCCGCCTCGTCGTCTTTCCCGAAAAAATCGCGGCGCTTTCTCCTGCCTGGCGCGCCGCGGTGATCGCGAAATTGGGCCAAGCGGCCCGAGAGACGAACACGACTGTCGTCATGGGCTTCGATGACCGTGCAGCGGGAATGCGCCGAAACAACGCGCTGGTCTTCACGCCCGCGGATACCGCCCCGCGAGAGTACGACAAGCGCCACCTGGTGCCGGGCTTGGAGGATCCGTTCGAGCCAGGTATCGACGGTTTCATACTTCCGGATGGCACCGGCGTCGCGATTTGCAAAGACATGGATTTCCCGGTCACCCTGCGCGCTGACGCCGCCGGCCATCTAACCCTGATGGCGGTTCCGGCGTGGGACTTCCATGGCGATCGTTGGTGGCATGCACGTCTTGCTATCATGCGCAGCGTTGAGAACGGATTCTCGCTTGCGCGCGCCGCGAAGGAAGGGCTGCTCACGCTGAGTGACGCCTATGGCCGAGTCGTCGCCGAAAAGCCCACGACATATGAAGGAATGGTGTGCCTCGTGGGCGAAGTGCCGCGTGGGCCGGCAACGACTTTGTATCAGCATCTTGGTGACGTTTTTGCCTGGGCTGCCATGGCGCTTGGGGTCCTGCTCCCGAGTGCCGCGATGATCCGTCGACCCCGGTAGCTACCAATCCTCCGGACCTAGGCCTCGCGGATGTCGGTTGCCGGGTACGGCTTTCGCCTTCGGGTTCCGAAGGTTGATAAAAGTAGGTACCTAGATACTCGATACAAAATCTGCGAACGTCCCGCCGCTCCCGCGGCGGGCTACGTCGGATGCTTCCAGGTTTCTGCGGGTTCTGGTCGGCGAAAATTTCGGGTGGCGTCCTGTAGTTAGTAAAAAAATACACGGCCCACCGAGGACGGTTCGCCCTACCTCGGGCGTGCTTGCGCCTATGTCTTCGTGTTCGAACGTCGGCTTGCGCTTGCTTGAGCCACCCGGGAAGGTAGCGGGTCATGGAAGTCGGAGAACAACTTTGTCTGGCCTGTGGGCTTTGCTGCGACGGCTCGCTCTTTGGGCATGTTCGGCTGGGATTGCAGGATGATGCGAAGAAACTGAAGGCACTCGGTCTGCCAGTTTCGATCTCGCGCACGCACACTCCAGTCCTCCGTTTTCGTCAACCTTGCAGCGCCTTGTGTGAGGATCGTCGATGCCGTGTTTACGCGGATCGTCCTTCGCAATGCCGGACCTTTGAGTGCCGCGTATTTCAGGACGTCCAAGCCGGTCGGAGCGAATTTCCAGCGGCGCTTCGCCTGGTGAATCTGGCTTGGCGGCGGGCGAATCGGGTTCGCGCTCTGCTGCGCAAGCTGGGCGACACAGAGGAACATCGTTCGCTGAACGAGCGCTTTCACAGAGCACAAACCCGGATGGAGTCAGGCGCGGTTGAAGCGGGTCAAGGCGAGGTCTTCGCCGAATTAACCCAAGCGGTGCACTCGTTTCAGTTGCTCGCGCACGACGCGTTTTATACCCGGCCCGGCGCAGAGTGATTCAGGGATTCCGTCGTCCGCGCGGATTTGCGTTGTCACGAGGAGTCGCGCGTTTGCTCATCGCTCGTTTCTTTGCCACGCTATGCCTGGCTTCCGGGATAACTCCGATCGCGAAACTGTGCATGAAGATCGTCACCTATAATCTCAACGGAATCCGGGCCCGGTTGCCGCGGTTGTTGGAGTATCTTCAAGAGCAAAGACCCGACGTGGTGTGTCTGCAGGAACTCAAATGCGCGGACGAGTCCCTGCCGGTGGAGGAAATTCGCGCGATCGGGTACACTGGTTTGTGGCACGGGCAGAAAGGATTTAACGGAGTGGCGATTTTGAGTCGGAGCGAGTTTCCGCTGACGCTGCGACGGAAAGGGCTGCTGGGAGATCCGGCCGACAGTCACAGCCGTTATCTGGAAGCCGAGCTGGGCGACTGGGTGATCGCGTCGATCTACTTGCCGAACGGAAACCCGGTCGGCACGGATAAGTTTGCGTACAAGCTGCGTTGGTTCGAGCGGCTGCAGGCGCGCGGGCGAGAGCTGCTCGCCGAGGGCCGGCCCATGGTTTTGGCGGGCGATTGGAATGTGATCCCGACGGACCTTCCGGATGACGTCTTTTCCGCGCGAGCCATGGCGCAAGATGCGTTGATGCAGCCGGAAAGTCGGGAGGCATTCCACCGAATGCTTAAGGATGGCTGGACGGATGCTCTCCGAGCCCGCTATCCGCAAGGCAAGCTGTATACATTCTGGGACTACATGGCCGGCTGTTGGCGGCGCGATGCCGGTTTTCGGATCGACCACCACCTTCTTTCCCCGGCCGCCGCTTCGCGTCTCACCGATGCGGGGGTGGACAAGCCGTACCGCGGCCGCGACAAAGCGTCCGATCACGCGCCGACGTGGGTGGTGGTAACTAAGTAGTGGATACAGTGGGTCGTCGCCCGACCTTGACGTGGTAACGCGTAGGGGGTGGTGAATACGCGGCTCACCGGGGGACCCGTCATCGCCAAGGCTACGACGCGCCAAGCGGTTTGACCTACCTCAAGCAGTAGCGGGGAGCCTCGGGGGCGCGCGGGGCGCGTCCCGGGGTCGGCGCCCCCGGCTACAACGGGCAGTTTGAGGGGAGCACCTTGCCCCGAGGTTCAACTCACCCGCGTCCGCAGCTCTTCCAAGGCCTCGGGCGTCTTCGGCCAATCGCTCTTCAGTAAACGCGAGAGGGAGCGGTCAGCCAGGAGACGGCCTCCCGTCTGGCAGGTGGGACAGTAGTTGGCCTCGTTATCCACGTAGCGGATACGTTGAACTTTTGCGCCGCAGTCCGGACACGGTTGATCAAATTTGCCGTGAACCGCCATTTCGGGATGAAAAGCGGTGACCTTTTCGGGAAAGGCCGAGCCGGTTTGCTGGCGCAGGCGTTCGGTCCATTCAGTCAAAATCCGCATCGTCGCCGCGTGCAGGCGACTGATTTCTTCGGGCGTGAGTTTTTGGGTGAGCTGGATCGGCGAGAGCCGAGCGGCGTGGAGAATTTCGTCCGAGTACGCATTGCCGATGCCGCTGAAAAGCTGCGGATCGGTCAGGGAGCGTTTGAGGGTGTGATTCTCCGCGGTCAGCGCACTGGCGAAAGCCTCGCGGGTCGAGCCGAGCACCTCGATCCCGCCGCGATCCAGGGCGCGAAGCGCGGCGTCACCGGAGAGCAGGTGGAGCGAGGCGCGTTTTTTCGTGCCCGCCTCGGTCAAGACCAGTGTGCCAGGGTCGAAGTCGAAGGCGGCGAGACGAATGCGACCGCTCAATTTTGCTCCCGTTTTTTCCCAGTGCAGCCGGCCCGCGATCATCAAATGCAGGACAAGCCAGAGGTCGCCTTCGAACCCGAATGCGATCCGCTTGCCGATCCGGCGAAGCGCCCGGACTTTTTTTCCCTCCACCGCGCTGATCGGCGGCTGGACGGTGCGAAGCAAAAAGAGATTCGCAATCCGGATACGTCGCAACGTTTGACCGAGCACGCGCTGCTCCAGCGCTTCCAGGTAAATCGTGATGTCCGGCAGTTCAGGCACGGGGCCATCACAACAAAACGATCATTAAAATCCGCAATCCATTTAACCGCCGATGAACGCTCATCAGCGCTCATTTCGGACGAAAGAGCCGGAAAAGCGGATGAGCCGAAAGGCCTGTAGCCGGGGGCGTTGACCCCGGGTGTATTGGATTTCCAAACCTCGATCCCCGGGGTCAACGCCCCCGGCTACAACTCGACACCAAATCTCCAAAAACGGGCGCGACTTGCGCTGACGCTTTTGGCGTTTGGCGTTTTCAGAACCTCAACGCCGCTTATGGCGTCTTGGCCGCGCTGCTCTGCTTGGCGGCGACCCAAGCCTCATACTCTTTCCGCGGCATGAAGCGGAGGGAGGCGGAGTTGATGCAATAGCGCTTGCCGGTCGGGCGCGGACCGTCGTCAAAAACGTGGCCAAGGTGAGCGCCGTCGACCGAGCAGTTCACTTCGTCGCGGACCATGCCGTAGCTGGTGTCCTGATTGACCGAGACAAACTTGTCCTCGATCGGCTTGGTGAAGCTTGGCCAACCGGTGCCGCTCTCAAATTTGTCGCGGCTGTCAAAGAGAGGCGTGTCGCTACAGACCGATAAATAAACCCCGTCCTCATGGTTGTCCCAATACTTGTTGCGGAAGGGAGGTTCGGTGCCTTGCTTGCGCGTGACTTGAAACTGCTCGGGCGTGAGCAGTTTTTTCCATTCGGCATCGGTTTTTTTCACCGTGGTTTTCGCCATGTCGATCACGACATTCGAAGGCAGCCCGCAGGCCGATTTCGGACCGTCAATCGAGCAAGCAGCACCGGTCGCAGGCGACGCGGGAGCGGAGGTGGTGGTGGAGGGATCAGTTTTCATGGAATTGCCGGCCCAAAGTGCAGCGGCCGCTACTACAGATAACGCAGGAATGAGGTACCGGAGGTTCATTTGCTTAATAAGAGTACCTGAAAACATAGAATATTCCACACGGGCCGCTTAAACGGTCGAAACCATGGAAAAATGCCCTCCATCGAAAGACATGGCCCTACCCTCGAGCCCCGGGGTCGGCGCCCCCGGCTACACGTTTCCGGGCGGCAATCAGGTCAAATTCACCGGGTCCACGTCGAGCACCTGCACCATATCGTCCGGCCACGCAAAGGTGGCGCGGAGGCGCGCTAAGTCGGCCACAACTTTGGTCACTTGGTGAGTGAAGTACCAGAGCTGATACCGGTACTCGTCCTTGATTTTTTCGATCGGCGACGGCGTGGGGCCGCGCAGTTCGACCCGGTCGCCGAGCTCCTTCTCGATCAAGCGCGCCCACTGTTCGGAGAAAAACTGCAGCTTCTCGGGATTGGGGCCGCGAAAGAGGTGGTGAATCAGGTGTCGAAAAGGTGGATACTTGAAATCGCGCCGAAGCCGCAGCTCGCTTTCCGCGAAGCCCACGTAGTCGGTGTGGCGGGAAAACTGGATCGCCTCCGCCTGCGGGGTGAAGGTCTGGACCACGACTTCGCCCGCCCGGTCCCCTCGCCCGGCCCGGCCAGCCACTTGAACGAGCAGCTGAAAGGTGCGCTCGTTCGCTCGGAAATCCGGGATGTGCATCGAGATATCCGCGTCGACCAAACCCACCAGGGTCACGTTGGGAAAATCGAGGCCTTTGCCGATCATCTGGGTGCCAACGAGGATATCAATTTTGCCCGCCCGGAAGTTGTTCAACACTTCGCGGAAACGGTTCTTCTTGGACATCGTGTCCGTGTCCATTCTTTCGATACGCGCTTTTGGCACCACACGCCGCACCGCCTCTTCCACGCGTTGGGTGCCGAGGCCTCGCCAGCGGATCTTCACCGAACGGCACTTCGGGCAGGTCACCGGCGCTGGGCGCTCCGAGCCGCAGAGATGGCAACGGAGGCGTTCGTCCGTCCGGTGGTAGGTCATGGTGATGCTGCAGTGCTCACACTCTTCGATATGTCCGCAGTCGGTACAGAGCATGCTCGACGAGTACCCGCGACGGTTGATGAAGAGGATGGTCTGCTCGCGTTTCTCGAAGCGCGACTGCATGCCGTCGACCAAGCGGCGCGACAGGGTGGTGAGCCCGCGCGAACGCGCGACCTCGATCCGCATATCCACCACGTCGATATGTGGCAGTTTGCGCGAGTCGACTCGCTGGGTCATTTGCAGCAGCCGATATTTTCCGGCGAGCGCGTTGGAATACGATTCGAGCGAGGGCGTCGCCGAGCCCAATAGACACAGCGCGCCGGCCAGTTTTGCCCGCATCACCGCTACGTCGCGGCCGTGATAACGCGGGGTCTCGTCTTGTTTATAAGCGGGCTCGTGCTCTTCGTCCACGATGATGAGCCGAAGGTCCTGCATCGGCGCAAAGATGGCAGAGCGCGCGCCGACCACGACCCGCGCCTCCCCCGTGGCGAGCGCAAGCCAGCCATCAAAACGTTCTCCTTCGCTCAGATGACTGTGCCAAACGACTGTCTTCTGCCCCGGCGCAATCGATTCGAGACGTCCTCTTAACCGTGCGACGGTTTGCGGAGTCAGCGCCACTTCCGGGACGAGGAAAATCACACTGCCGCCTGCTTCCAAAGTGTCGTGAATCGCACGAAGATAGACCTCGGTCTTGCCCGAGCCGGTCACGCCGTGGAGGAGCGTGACGTCGAATTTTCGCTCGCGCAATTTCTCGGAAATGGAGGAGACCACCGCCTGCTGTTCGTTGTTTAAAGTCGGGGGTGCCATCGTGACCACTTCACCCGTGGCCCACTCGTCCGCGTACGCGACACGTTCGACCCGCCGTATTTCCTCCTTCACTACACCGCGTTTCACCAAAGCGGCCACGACCGGGGCCGCGAGGTCGAGGCGAGTGAGGACGAGGGATTTTTTTTGCGGTTTAAACTGCTGCGCAAGGAACTGGTAGAGCTTGGCCTGCTGCGGCGCGCGTTTGGCCAGTTTTTCCAGGTCCTCCGGCGTGAGTTTGGCCTGAACCGACAGCCATTTGTCGTGCTTCAGACCGGCCCCGTGTCTCACCGGAGCGGGCAAAATGGTTTCGATCACGGTGTCGAGGCCGCTCGCATAGTAGGTCGACATCCAGCGCGCCAGGCCGAGTAAGTCGGGGGGCAGGGCAAGAAAAGGATACACCACCTGCGACAGCGGCTTCAGTTTTTCGATGGGGTAATCGGTCGGCGGTCCGATTTCGCCCACGATACCGAGATGTAGCCGATGCATGATCGGCACGCGCACGAGAGAACCGACCTGGACTTCGTCGTGCCAGGAATCCGGGACGCGGTAGTGCAGCTGCTTATCGAACCCGGCCAGCGGGTGGACACCGACGATCATGAGGGCTCATCACGCAGACCCGCGCGGGCCGATGCAAACCGGAATGCGGATTCCGCCTGAAACGCAAAACCATCAGCTGCGGCGGAGTTGATTGAGGTGTTTCGCGGGCCGCCCGTCCCCTGTCCCCCTGCGTCCTTGACACGCTTTGGTGGCGAATCGAAATTTACAGGGTGAGCAACGACGCCGCGCGCGAAAAATTCAAAGCCTACCTGGCGACCAAGGGTCTTCGCGTGACGAATCAGCGGCTCGCTATCTTCGAGGCGGCCTTCGCCCAAAAGGAACATTTCACCGCCGAGGAGCTGCTCGATCACGCGCGCGCAATCGACGACTCGGTTTCTCGAGCGACGGTTTATCGAACGCTTCCGATCATGACGGAAAGCGCTCTCCTTCGGGAAGTCGACATTGGTAAAAACCTGAAATATTATCACCCCAACACCGATAATAATAGTCAGGTAGCCCAAGTCATCTGCATGGATTGCGACAAAATTTTTGAGATCAGCGCCCCGTTCATGGAATGGTACGGCAGCTCCGTGTCCTCCAAATTGGGCCTCACTCCTATCTCGCAGCGCCTCCAAGTGAGCGCTCACTGCAACGCGTTCCGCACAACCGGCGCGTGCAAGCACCGCAGCTGAAACGATGAGCCGAAAAGAAGACCCAGGCTTTGAAATTGGATTTTTTGAATCGATCCTCCGCCGCGATCCCTCTTACACCGAGGTGATTGAAATCCTCGGCGGCTTGTACACCAAAACCGGCCGAATCGCGGACGGGTTACGCATGGATCGCAAGCTGGTGCGTTTGATGCCGGATAACGCGACCGCTCACTACAATTTGGCCTGCAGCCTGGCCTTGAGCAAACGGCCCGGCGATGCCCTGCGTGCCCTGCGCAAAGCCGTCGCTCTGGGTTACAGCGATATCGATTGGATGGTTCAGGATCCCGACCTCGAAGGACTCAAGGACCGACCGGACTTCCAAAAGCTAGTCGCGAAGATGGAGCCGAAAAGCTGAGGCCACAGCATCCGATTCGGATGCGTGGAATGACCGAATGACCAATGACCAGTGACCAATGGGACTGAGTCAACCGGCACCGGATTGACGTAGCTGCCGCCGCTCAACAACAAGGTGTAGGCAGAGTACCCTCACCCCGCTCAGTTGTCCCTGGGCGCAGGCAGCTTTTCCCCTCCGCCAGCTTGGCCGCGCAGATTCTTGCCTTTCAATGGTCATTGGTCACTGGTCATTGGTCATTTCTCAGATGCCGACATTGAACTACGAACCGCTCGTCCTATCGCCTCGCCGCGAGGCTCCTGCTTTGTCGCAGATTCAGCAGGAGGTGCTTGAACTGAAGCGCCAGCGTAACGCGGTCATCCTGGCTCATAATTACCAGGTGGAGGCGATTCAACAGGTTGCGGATTTCGTGGGCGACTCGCTGGGGCTCTCTTATCAAGCCCAGCAGGCCAAGGCGGACGTGATTCTCTTTTGCGGCGTCCACTTCATGGCCGAGACGGCGAAGATCGTGAATCCCTCGCGCACCGTGCTGTTGCCAGATTTGAATGCTGGCTGCTCGCTCTCGGATTCCTGTCCAGCCGAACGCTTGGCCGCGTACAAGGCGGCTCATCCTCATCTCTACGTCGTGGCCTACATCAATTGCTCGGCGGGGGTCAAAGCGTTGACCGACGTGATTTGTACGAGCGGAAATGCGGTGAAAATCGTCAACCGCGTGCCGGCCGATCGAGAGATTCTTTTCGTGCCCGACCAAAACCTAGGCCAGTGGGTCTCGCAGAAAACCGGACGAAAGATGCAACTCTGGCCCGGCAGCTGTTACGCGCACGTCCAGTTCACCGTGAAGTCCCTGGAAAAGGTGCGTATGCAGTTTCCGGATGCGCCGGTGGTCGCTCATCCCGAGTGCGTCCAAGCCGTCCGCGATCTGGCGGACGAGGTCTGCAGCACGGAATTGATGGTCAAGTTCGCGAAAGAAACGCCGGCCAACCGGATCATCGTCATGACCGAGAGCGGAATGCTTCATCGCCTCCGCCGCGAGGTGCCGGACAAAACGTTCATCGCCGGCCCGACTGATACGTGCGCCTGCAACGACTGTCGTTTCATGAAAATGAATACGATCGAGAAAGTGCGCGACGCGTTGAAAAACATGTCCCCGGTAGTCGACGTGCCCGAGCCCACCCGCAGCGCCGCCCTCCTTCCGATTCAGCGCATGCTGGATTGGAGCCGCTAGGACCACGCCGAAAAACGCCAAAGGCCAGTACGCTGATGGCGGACGGCCCCGCTGCACCCACCGATTCAATACGTCCACTGTTGTAGCCGGGGGCGGTGACCCCGGTGTTTGCCCGCTCGAAGCGGTCGAGCCCCGGGGTCGGCGCCCCCGGCTACAACAATTCACCCTCGGACCCGGCAGCGCGCCGATTCGGCAGGTCCCACCCGTTAGTTACAATTCTTTCCGCAATCCGAACAGCATCTGCAGCGTTGCTTCCAAATCTCGCCCGATCACGTAGTGTCCGCGTTTTTTGAATACGAGGGATTTGCAGCGCGGGAGCCGTGCGCTTTCGTCGACCACCGAAACCTGCGGTTCGTTTTCTCTCAAGCCCACCAGCTCCATTGGGCTCAGCGGGGTCCAGGAAAAAGGAAAGCCCAGGTCATCCAATGTCACTTCCCAACCACCGAAGTCGGCCGGCGGGGGAAGCGGTTTGCTCAACAGCGCCGGATAACGTTGAACGAAATCGGGAATGAACTTCGTCGCGATCCGAACTCGCACCGCCGGCTTCATTCGAGCCATGAACTGCGCGAAATCGTCGACCGAACGGGAGCGCAGGGCGTTGTAGAAACTGAGGGGATCAAAACCCACCAAGTTCATTCCGTTCCAGACCCCGTGTTCGTTGCGGCTCCCGAATTTTTTCCAGTTGTACCACATCTGAAAATCCCGCGTCAGCCACACCCCGATCTCAAAATGCAGGTGAGCACGGTCGCGGGGAATCGCGTTGCCGCTCGAGCTGCGTCCCATCACCGCGATAGTTTGGCCGCGTTCGACCCGATCCCCGACTTTCAATCCCGGCGCGATGCTGCTGAGGTGCGCGTAGAGCGTCACCACCGTCGGGGTGAGCTCGGTGTGTTCGATCACGATGTAGCGGCCGTAGTTGCTCTCTCCTGGATGCGGATTGATGTGGCGGACCACGCCCGGATAAACGGCAAAGATCGGGTCACTTGGTTCGCCATGACGATCGCGGTGCACCGGCTTGAGATCGACCCCTTCGTGAAACTGCGCTCCGCCACTTCGCACACAGCCAAAGAGTCCGGATTCAATTTCGCCCGAGGCGGTCGACTGAACGAAGTCTGCGATTCCTTTGCCTTCGAAGTACGCGGGATTCGGGGTTGGCCAACCCAACTCCAGCCGCTCGGCACGCAACGTCAGTAGGGACGTCGCGAATACCAACCAAATAAAAATTCTCACCCCGGCGGATGTAGGCAGGGTGCCCCCACCCTGCGACGGCGAAGCCGCCTCCGTCACAAATCGAAACCGGGTGAGGGCACCCCGTCTACATCCCACGCGATCTGCGGGGTTTTGGGAGAACGGCCCGACAAAACTCAGTTTCATTTCACCACCTTTTCGATCCGCACACTCCAAGCCCCGCCGTAACCGACTTGATGGGCCTGGGCAAAATTACCTTGGTTGAGAGCGAAGGAGACGTTCATCAAACTATTCAGATAAAGGAGCGACGCATGGTTGGGAACATCGCCGAAAGTGTGGACGTAAGGCAATTCCTCGGTGAAGACCTCGCGGCCTGCCTCCGCCACCCGCACGCGAAAGCGGTCGCCGATCTTCGGCTCCAGTTTGGCGAATGTCGCTTCGTCGATGTTGGTCCAGACATTCCCGTATTGAAAATCCAGGTACGGAATCGCTCCCACGATCGCGCCACTCTCCACCCGCGCGTGCTCGTACGCGATCCGCACGATCTCGCCTTTCCACTCCGGACCAACGTCCTCAAACGGAATCGCGCCGGCCGCGAGCTGGGCGCCGACAAAGACGTAAACATCGCGTCCGTGAAAGGTGTAGGACTTTTCCGAACCGGGTCGGCGGTGTTTCGTCTCGTCGATCACCCGCACCGCTTCCACTCCGAGGCTTTCCGCGATCAGGGTCCAGGAACCGTTGTCCGGCCCGACGAAGAAGTGTCCGCTCTTGGTTTTGAGCACGACCGAACGCCGCTCCGTGCCCACGCCCGGATCAATCACGGAGACGAAGACCGTCCCGCTCGGCCAGAACGAGGCGGTTTGGTTGAGCCGATAGGCCGCCTCCCAAATGTCGTAGGGCGTGTTCTCGTGACTCAAGTCGAAGATCGGCAAAGTCGGATCGATCCCGAAAGCCACTCCGCGCATCGCGGCGACGGCACCGTCCTTCGTGCCAAAATCAGTTTGAAGGACCAGCGCGTGAGGTTTCGCGCCTGCGGTCGCTGCGCAAAGCCACATTGCCAATGCCAGGCCGAGAATTCGTTTCATGCCGCTTCTTTGGTTGAAAATGCTCCGACGATTTCGCTTCCAATCGCATCCGCCACCAGTCGGCCCCGCAACGTGAGTTTTAAACGATCGCCGATTCGCTCGGCCAATCCGTCGTCCACCAGGCGCCCGGTCAGCGCTTCCACCTGCGGCCACGGCGCGGAGGGCAGCCGACGTTTCAACTGCGCCAGGTCTACGCCCTCGTTCATCCGCAGTCCGAAGATCAGGGCGTCCTCCACCAGCAATTGCGGGGTGAGCTCGGCGCGATCCTCCACCATCCGCTCCCCTCGGGCCACCTGCTCGGCCCAGAGATCGAGGTCCGCGACATTGGTCCCGCGCCAGCCCTGGTGCTGCGAGGCCGCGGAGGGACCGAGCCCGACCCAGGACTGCATCCGCCAAGTATTGAGGTTGTGGCGACAGGCATGCCCGGGTTTGGCGAAATTGGAAATCTCGTACTGGTCGTAGCCCGCCGCCTCCAATTCCGCCCAGGTGCGCTCGTAGAGCTGCGCCTCTCGCTCCGTATCAAGTTTTACCTTACCTTTGGAAAGTTTGATCCAGAGCGCCGTGTCTTCCTCGAAGGTCAGGCAATAGGTCGAAAGATGATCTGGGGCCAGCTCCCCCGCTTGACGAATATCGGTCAACCACGCCGCCTCGTCCTGACCCGGAATGGCGAAAATCAAATCCAGATTCACGCTCGCAAAACCGGCGTCGCGAATCCGTTCATACGCTTGGAAAACCCGCTCTCGGGTGTGCTGCCGACCGAGCGCATCGAGCAACTCAGGCTGAAAACTTTGCACCCCGAGCGAAACGCGGGTCACACCGAGTTGTTTCAACGCGGCCAGGCGTTCCTCGGTCACCGAACTGGGAGCGAGCTCGACCGACCACTCTTCCAGCGAAGCATCGCAGCGCTCGCGCACCAGCTGCCCGAGACGATCGAGATCGCGGGCCGCGAGCAACCCGGGGGTTCCGCCGCCCCAGAAAATTGTCGTGGGGTTTTGGAGACGCGGGACCAGGGCTAGTTCCTGCGCGATGCCGACCAGATAGCGCTCCACCGCGTCGGCCGAGGGTTTGATTTGGTAGAACGCACAAAAATCACAAGTCTTGGCACAAAACGGGACGTGCACGTACATACCGAGCCTATCCAGTTGCGTAGCACGCGGTGTCTGTGTGATTTCGCTCATTGCCAATACCGTATCTTTGTGCTGCGTTTCGGACGATTTTTAATCGCTAATACCCAATGCAAAAGAACCGATTCTTCCACGCGAGACGAATTTTCCTAGGCCTGAGTGCCGCTGTCGTTCTCGGACTGGCGGGCTGCCAGTCGCCGTCGATCACAAATCTGACGCCCGACGCGCTCGCGGAGAACCCTTCGCAGATCTACAATATTTCTGCGCGCATCGCTCCCAAATCCGCGGGGTACGTCAAGGACAGCGTTCGCCCGACCATCGTGATCGATGGCCAAAATTTTCCCATGACGAAGAGCTCGCTGGGGGAAAATATCTACGAATTTGAATACCAGGTTCCGGCCGGTCGCAGTGAGATCGCGTATTATTTCCTCACTACGTATCAGGTGGAGAACAACGGCGTGCTCTCCTCGCAGGAGGATTTCAGTCCACTCTATCACGCCAAGATCGCCGGCCGCTATGTTCTCTCGCTCGAGGTGAATCGCGGGCCGGTGGGGGCGAAAATCAGCGTGCTGGGCCGCGGCTTCACGCCGAGCGACACGGTCTATTTTGACTCTGCTCCAGTTCGCACGGTGTTCGAGTCGGCCAATGCAGTGAGCTTCTACGTCCCGGCGGTCGAGCCGAGCCGCAACTACAAGGTTTCGCTCGGCAACGAAATGGCCCAGACCCCCGTCGGCACGTTCCGCGTCGATGCGGTCGGTGGCGCGGTGGAAAACGGTGCCTCCACGAATGTCTACACCGCTCCGTCCACGCCCGTGATGGCCGGTTCCTCTTCCGGTGGAAGTTCATCGCTCGGCGGCGCACTGACCGTCTCGCCGAGTTCGCTCAATCTGAGGGCGGGCGAGAAAGCCCAATTGGTTTTCACCACCCCCGTGAGCGCCACCGCCGGTGGTCTCCTGATCGACGTCACGACTGATGTGCCGGAAAGCGTGATCATGCCGGAAGTGATGGTACCGCCGGGCAGCAACACCGCGACCGTGACGGTGGAGGGTGGAAAACCCGGCACGGGACACCTCTTTGCCAAGGGGGCGGGCGCGCGCGAGCTGACCATTCCCATATCCGTTCACTAACTACAGCGGCACAGAAGGGCTTTCTGAATTTCGGCCGGCACGCAGGTGCCGGCCTTTTTGTGGCTCTGAAGGTGGCACTCGACGTCCCGGCGAGTGAGTTGAATGCGGCTCGCCTGGACGCGTCGCCCGACCCTCGATCCTATTCGGCCCTGCAGCCTGCGCGGCCCTACTTCAGCTCTAGCGTCGTCACGACCGGTCGGTGATCGCTGGCAACCAGCGTCTCGGGCCCATCGGCAATCCGCGCGCGTCCGTCCACCACTGCGTCCTTCAAGCCCGGAGAGACCAGGATGTAGTCGATCCGAGAATACGAGTCTTCCTTATGGTAGTTGTGGGTCCAGACTTCGCCCCGCGAGTCAGTTGAAGGAAGCAGCTCGCTGATCACCGTTTTGCCCTTGTGAGACATGGCGACGATCGGGCGGCTCCGGGGTACATCGTTGAAATCACCCAGGATGATGAAGTGGGCAGCGGAAGGATCGGGAAAGAGCGCGAGAATCCGATTGCGCACCGCTCCGGCTTCGGCCGCCCGGCGGATCGCGGACATCGGGTCGTCCGAGCGATCGGTGAAGCGGCTCTTCAAGTGGACCGCGAACAAGGTTAACTCGGTCGAGCCCACCTGCAGCGAAACTTCGAGCAATCCTCGTTTCACATGCTCGGTTTTCCCGAAGTATCCAAATTCCAAATCGGTGTGCTTCTTCACCGCCTTGAACGGTCGCTTCGAAAGCACCGCCACGTGCCGGTCCGCGTCGTCGCTCTCGATCAGTTCGGCGTGCGGATAATTGCAGCCCTCGTCGGCCAGATCGTGCTGCAGCTCGTTAAGGTAGGGCAGCGGACCCATTTCTTGGAACGCGATCACGTCCGCATTCAGCGACTTGATCACCGTCCGCAACGCCGTCTTTTCCACCTCGGGCTTAGGGTAGTCGCGCTGGTACGTCCCCTCCACCACCCGATCGGTCGAGAGGTAGTTTTCCAGATTATACGTCGCCACGGTCAACCGTTCGGCTCGGACAGCAGGCGTGAGGGCTAGCGGTAACCAAGCCCCCACTACGGCCCAAGCCATCTTGCCTAACCGGGTCGAAAAGGGCCGACGCGTCCCCTCGACGGCCGAGTCGCACCAGCGCCGCCGGGACGCGTCGCTCCACCTTCCAAACCCAATCAAGACTCTGACAAGCCAGCTCATGACCACGAGTGATCAGCTTTCGGAGGTCAACGACTGCTCCCGCTCGACCAAGGTGGGATGAGAATAGTAAAACCCACTGAACCAGGGATGCGGGGTCAGATTGGAAAGATTTTTCTCCGCCAGTTTTCGGAGCGCGCCGATCAGCGCGGCCGGACCCTGCATGGCGCGACGGGCGAAGGAATCGGCCTCGTATTCATGTTTTCTCGACATGATGTTCCCCAGCGGTGTGAACCAGAAGAGCACGGCGCCGCTCAACATCGAAAAGAGCAACAAGGTCGGCGCCAGTTCGCCGGTGGGAAAGCCGAAAGCCGGGTTGAACCATGGCGCCTTCATCAACCAGGCCACCAAGGCAAACATGCCGAATTGCAGCGCGGCCGCGACAGCCAGCATCTTGGGAATGTGACCGCACTTGTAATGGCCGACTTCATGCGCGAGCACGGCCTCGAGTTCCTCCGGCGTGAGTTGCGCCACCAGCGTATCATAGAGCACGATACGCCGAAACCGCCCGAAACCGGTGAAGAAAGCGTTGGAATGACCGGACCGTTTGCTCCCGTCCATCACCTGGATGGTCGAGGCGTGGAAACCAGTGCGCTCGGACATCGCGAGGAGACGGCTCCTTAACTCGCCCTCGGGCAGCGGCGTGAGTTTGTTGAACCAAGGGCGAATGATACGCGGTTCGAGCACCATCATGACCAACTGGTAAGCGAAAACACAGGCAAAGGCCCAGATCCACCAGGAGTCGCCGAGGCGCTGGACCAACCAGAGCAGGAGCCACAGAATCGGCAAACCCAGCAGGATGGCGAGAAACCCGCCCTTGAGCTTATCTGCGATCCAAAGGCCGAGGCTGCTCTTGTTGAAACCAAAGCGCGCTTCGAGCCGGAACTGCGACCACCACTCCAACGGAAGCGAGGGAATGCCCAGGAGGAAACCCGTGGCCAACAAGAACAAGGCGTCGTCCCAAACCGCATTCGGAGCGAGCGGCGCAAATTTGCCGTAGATCCAGGGCAAGACCCCGCTCAGTAGCGCCGCCACCACTACGACCGCATCCAACACCAATTCGATCTGCCCCAGACCGTTCTTGGCCAAGGTATAGTCCACTGCCTTTTTATAAGTCGCCGCGTCCATGATCGCCGCCACCGCAGGCGGAGGGCTGGACGCATGACGTTTCACCTCTTCGCGGTTCAGGTAGCTGAGCACCAATTCAGCAACCAAGCGCAAACCGATGAGGATCAGGGCAAGAGTGACGAGCATGATTTCGCTTCGCGAAAAATGACCAGTGACGCAATGACCAATGACCAGTGATTGAAAATTCCGGCTCTGGTCGGCCGGTCTCCTGCGGGTTCCAGGTGCGTCTGCCGAAGCGCCACCGCTCCCCCCGAATTCCGGGGCCGCCATTGGTCACTGGTCATTGGTCACTCCGCCGCCCGGCGGGCCGGCGCATAAAGTTTTATTGAAACGTCTTCAACGGCCGCCATGGTAGCGCTGTGGAAACCAAGCCAACGGAATCGCCCTCCTTCGAGGATGCTCTCGCTCAACTCGAGTCCATCGTTGAAGCGATGGAGGCGGGCGACGTTCCACTGGCCGACTTGTTGGCCAAATTCGAAGACGGCAATAAACTCCTGAAGGTCTGTGAATCTCGCCTGAAAGACGCTGAGATGAAGATCGAGCTGCTGAAGAAGCAAAAGGACGGTATCGCCTTCGTTCCCTTTTCCCACGAACGCGAACGCTGAGCACCCCTTGCTCCATTTCGCGGTTTTTTCTGCCTGATGAATCCACCCGACGCTCCTGCTGCATCCTCCTACGCGCCCGTGCGCCTGCTCGACTCGATTCGAGGTCCCGCCGATGTGAAAGGCTTGTCGGCCGATCAACTCCCTCGTCTAGCCGAGGAAATCCGCGACGAGATCATTGCGGTCACTTCCAAAAGCGGCGGCCACGTTGGACCCAATCTGGGTGTGGTTGAGCTCACGATCGCGCTGCACCGCATCTTCAGCACGCCCGACGATCAATTCGTCTTCGACGTGGCCCATCAAGGTTACGTCCACAAGTTGCTCACCGGACGTCGCGGTGAATTCTTCAAAAAACTTCGCCAAACCGGCGGCGCGAGCGGTTTCCTCTACCGCGCCGAGAGTCCGCACGACGCTTACGGCGCGGGGCACGCCGGCACCGCCTTGAGCGCCGCGCTGGGCATGGCCACCGCCCGGGACCTCCGGGGCAGCCACGAGCATGTCGTCGCGGTCTGTGGAGACGCGGCTTTTACCTGCGGAATCACCCTCGAAGCGCTGAACAATGTGGTCAGTTCGACCAAGCGCTTGATCGTCGTGCTGAACGACAACGAGTGGTCGATCGCCAAAAACGTCGGCGCCATCGCCAAGTACCTGAATCGGCTGAGCACCAATCCGACCTACAACAAGATCCACCACGACCTGGAAAAATTCTTCACCGGCCTCCCTCACGGGCAGGATATGCACCGGGTCTACATGAAGTGGAAACGGGAGACCAAGGACTTCTTTGTCGAGTCGAGTCTTTTCGAAAAATTCGGCCTGCGTTACATCGGACCGATCGACGGTCACAATCTCGACGAGCTGATCAAGAACCTCGAGTTCGCGAAAAACTGCGACGTCCCCGTCATCCTCCACGTTCTCACCAAGAAAGGCAAAGGCCTGGATGCCGCGATCAATTCACCGGAAAAATTTCACGGTGCCAGCCCCTACGATCCGCTCACCGGTGAGAGTAAAAAAGCCGCTGCGGGCACGCCCCCCAATTATCAGGAAGTTTTCGGTCACGCTCTGGTTCGCTTCGCCAAAGCCGACCCGCGCGTGGTCGGAATCACCGGCGCGATGCCTGCTGGCACCAGCCTCAACTACCTCGCGCAGGAGTGCCCGAAACAGTTTTTCGATGTCGGCATCGCCGAAGAGCACGCCGTGCTTTTCGCCGCGGGCTTGGCCACGAAGGCCTTTCACCCGGTGGTCGCGATTTATTCGACGTTCTTACAACGTGGATACGACCAGATCGTCCACGACGTCTGCCTGCAGAATTTACCGGTGACCTTCTGCATGGACCGCGCCGGCCTTTCCGCCAACGACGGCCCGACTCACCACGGCCTCTTCGATATTTCCTACCTTCGTTGCGTGCCCAACGCGGTCGTGATGCAGCCCCGCAACGAGGACGAACTGGTGGACATGCTGCACACCTCGCTGCAGTACCCGGCGCCCTCGTTTATCCGTTACCCTCGTGGCGCAGGCCAGGGAGTAAAAGTGAAAGAGCAACCAGCACTGTTACAGATTGGCCAGGCCGAAGTGGTGCGCCAGGGCTCCAATATCATGATCTGGGCGCTGGGCCCGATGGTGCAGGACGCGCTCGCTCTCGCCACCCGGATTCAGGCGGAGCACCAATTGTCCGTCGGCGTGGTCAATGCCCGTTTTGCCAAACCGTTGGACCGCGAACTCCTCCTCAGCCAAGCCGCCGTGGTGCCGCTGATCGTGACGATGGAAGACAATGTCTTGGCCGGCGGTTTCGGCAGCGCGGTCCTTGAAGCGTTGCAGGAAGGCGAATGCACCACCTCAGTGGAGCGAATCGGCTGGCCGGACAAGTTTGTCGAACACGGTTCCAACGTCGAAACCCTCCGCGCCGCCTACGGCCTCTCGCCTGACGACATGTACCGCCGTGTAGTGAATCGCTGGTTACACCGCCACGCCACCACCGTCGAAGCGGGAGTCTGACGCGGCAAGGTTCAGGTGAGGCGGAGTTTTTTTGCCACCATCTGATCCTGAGTTTTGCAGTCGCTCCGCGGTGGTCCCCTCCCTATTGAGAGAGCCGTCGCCCGGCCATTCCGGCGATCCCCCACCCGCGCCAAATAGGTTGTCCTCCCACAGCGAGGTGGACAGTAGCGGAGTTGGTCGGGTCAATTGTCATGGGCTGCGACACCCATGATCAACACCGAGTTTGTTTCAGCCTATGAGCAGCATGTGCAGAAATTGCAGCAACGTCTCGGAAGGGATGAAGCCTTTCGCCAAGCGATAGGAGGAGACTTTGTCGCGGTCGGCAAACTTGAGTACCATCTTCTGATCTCGTTGGGACTGAAGGACGCCGATTTCGTGATCGATGTCGGCTGCGGCAGCGGGAGGCTGGCCTGTCAGCTTGCCCGACTTCCGCAGCTAAACTATCTCGGGACGGACGTGGTCCCGACGTTGCTCGATTATGCACGCGAGATCTCAAAACGGCCTGACTTTCGTTTTGTACACACCGAAGGCACCTCCATACCGGCGGCGAACGAGTCAGCGGATTTCATCTGTTTCTTTTCCGTATTCACTCACCTCTTACACGAAGATTCGTTTCGGTATTTTCGTGAAGCCGCGAGAGTACTCAAGCCCGGCGGCAAACTGGTCATGTCATTCCTCGAGTTTCGAATTCCCCTCCACTGGTCCACCTTCGTAGCCTCGGTGGACAAAGCCGCTCCGGGGCAGCACTTGAATCAGTTTATCGAACGCGACACGATCCAGGCCTGGGCAGAACATTCCGGTCTAACCGTAGAAAGTTTCCGATCCGGCGACACCGCGCACATCCCCATCCCCGAGGAGATCGTCTTTGAAAATGGCGTCCGGTACGGATGCCTAGGTACCTTTGGGCAATCAGTCGCTGTACTCACCCGCAGTTAGGGCATTCTAACCGCTAACGGGCTGAAAGCGGAATATTCTGTTCGTCACGATCGATTTTGTGGAGGGCCCGGCTCCGTCCGGGCTTTAACCGCCAATCGGCCCGGACGGAGCCGGGCCCTCCAGTACATCGGTTTAGCTACTCCTCCTCGGGTTTGGAAATCGTATTGCCGCTCCAGATTTTTCGCTATCTACGATCACCGTACGATTTAAAACGAGGCAAAGCCAAGACGGAGTCCTTTTGTAGTTAAATTCTCGTTACATTCTCGTGCCTCGAGGTGATTCGGACTGCGGCTTCGAGTCAATGGGATCGATGCGTGGGGTCATGGCTTGTTAGCGTTCTTCACAACGCTCGTGCTTTTGTGACATCGATTGCTCATGTCCTGATTGCTTTCGGGCGCGGCAATGATCATCAAAGCACCGTACCGAATATTCGCGGAGAGGCAAAAGCACCGGGAATGGATAACATCTAGGGGATTTCACCCAGCTCCATTGACCGATCCGTAAATAAACCAATAGCCAATGCAGAAAGCTGAATAAATTTATACAAACGCTGAAACATCGGTGCGACTTTTGAGATGATTAAAAGATCAGGCCCAGACTGTGCTTAGTCTATTGAGTTACAAAGGAACCTTTTGTCCCATGGCCCAATAGGCTTTGTTTTATATCGACACTAAATCGTTTTAGTCACCCATCCATTTGTGTGCATATAAATAGTTGCGATGAGAAATGAGCGTCGCGCCGGCACCTTTCTGATCAAGATCACGTCAATCTTCAGAATCTACTTTGCAGCAGACGACACTTTCTCTCTTTTCCTCCTTGGATAGATCACGACGAATAAAGCGAATATGAACACGATCAGCACCGAGCTCCCCCTCTACAGACCGGCGTCAGAGTTCTTTATTGGCTCAAACGAGAATCGCCACCTCAACGAGATCGCCGACGCTCTTTTTACTTCTTACGACACGGACGGAGGAATCAATCACCTCGATGGGACCAACCTTCCCTCCGCGGAATCGGTCGACTGGCTGTCATCGGATTTCATGCATCTGCTTTTCCCCGGTTTTTTTGAACAATGTCATCTGCCCCAGAAGGAAGTACTGGCCTCGCTAAAAAAACGACTGGGAGACATTGAGAAACGCCTAACCGAGGAGATTCGGAAGAGCCTTCATTTTGCCCGAGAACCGCATGCATCCGCAAAAGCCCACGAATTAAGCCGTGCTCTTTTACGCGCGCTCCCGGGCATAAGAAAGACCCTTCAAACCGACGTGATGGCCGCATATCATGGCGATCCCGCCGCGCGGAGCATTGAGGAGATTATCCTCTCCTATCCCTGTGTCCTGGTCATCTCCCTGCAGCGGATCGCGCACGTGCTGTATAAACTCGGCGTGCCCCTCATTCCCCGAATGCTGACGGAATACGCTCATGAACGCACCGGCTGCGATATTCATCCCGGAGCCCAAATCGGCAGTCATTTTTTCATTGATCACTGCACCGGCGTGGTGATCGGAGAGACGGCCCGAATCGGCAATCATGTTAAACTCTATCAGGGCGTCACGCTCGGCGCAAAATCCTTTGTCACCGATGCAAATGGCAATCCCACCAAGGGAGTGAGGCGCCATCCCGAAATCCACGATCATGTCACCATCTATGCCCACGCCACGATTTTGGGTGGCGACACCGTGGTGGGCGCAAATTCCGTCGTCGGCGCGAATGTCTGGCTGCTGCAATCAGTGCCGGAAAACAGTATTGTTTATTACAGCGGCGAGGGGCTCACGGTTCGCCGTCGGAGAAACAGCTCCCCAGCCGCCGAAAAACCGGCGCAGGAAGTTTTGATCGAGCTCGACTGGGAAATTTAACCGATACCGGAGTCGTGCAGAGTGTAATTCACTCTGCACGACGAAGCCGCGTTCGTTGGTCTTGGCTAAGCCGATCAGAATCGGCGCGACACGCTGACCCGGAATTGTCGCGGCTCGTTGGGATGGAGGTGCACATCATCCACCCCGGCCGCGGGTTCTCCAGGAAGCCGCGATGTATAGTAATATTCGATATCGTCGGTCTTGCGATTGAGGATATTCAAGACATCCAGGGTGAACTCCCAGGCAAGATGGCGGTACCCAACTCGTCCGTTATAAATGATCGATGACGGTTCGCGGACGCTGTTGTTTTCGATCAACGGTTGTGGACCGAAATAGCGCAGGCGCAGGCTGCCGAAGAAACCTGAGGGGAAGTCGACGGTGGCGCTTCCGGTCACAACCGTGCTGATCGAGTTGGGAATACTATAACCGCCGGCTGAATTGTCTCGATAACGAGCGTGAGTAAACGAGACATCACCTTCAAAAGCCAACCACGGCTTTGCCCGGTAGAAGTTGGCAAATTCGACACCGTAACGTCGAGTCGCTCCCGTTGGAGAAATCGAACCGTCGTCACCCGCGAGCACGAGTTCGGACTGAGAATCCATCAAAAATACCGAAGTCGTCGTGACCAGGCCGGGTATTAAAGAGGTGCGCATTCCCCCTTCGAGGCTCTTCACCCGAGCTAATGGAGTGACAGGATCGGACGGATTGCCACTCGCCGGATCCACCCGAGTGGTGACTCCGCGAGCATCGTTACTGTGAAAACCTTGGCCGGCATTCACATAATATTCCGTGTGCCGCCACGGCCCAAAAACCAATCCCAGTTTGGGCCCAAGGACGCTCGCCGTCCGCGTGGCGGAGTTTTCAGGGCGATCGCTTTTAACCCGGAAACGATAAAAATCCCCTCTTAGGCCGAGATCGCTCCGAAACCAACTCGACCAACGCAGCTCGCTTTTGCCGTAAAATCCAATGCTTCCCTCGTTGATGTGGTCGTTGCGAATCGAAGCGAGGTAGTTTCGTCTCTCCGTCGTATGCAGCCCGTTTTGAATAATATCATCGCGGAACTGAAAGCCGAAGCTGTTTTTAGCATCGAATGTTACGACTTTCCCATCCCAACTGCGATCAAAGTTCAGGCCGAAGACGCCCCGTTGATCCGCTTGATTAAACTGATCGCCGTGAACCGGATCGTTGAGGAAATAACTGAAATCTGAATACAAATTGAGTTCATAATAAATCGCGTAAGCAACCAGTCGTGTCACTGCGTCGGCCTGACTGCTCTGCCAAGTGAATGACAAACTATCGCGCTGGGTCTTCCCCCCATCCGTCGGGTCCACATTGCCAAAACGATCCAATCTCCCGTCCTCAATAGCGCGGAGCGGAATCTGATCGGTCGACTGCCATTTCGCGTAGTACCCCATCGCTACCAGCTTATATTCATTTGAACCGCGCTCCCAATGACGCTCCAGCAAGCTGCTGTAGCGTTGAAAATGCTCGGGGAGCTGAGAAGGCCCGTTTTCATACGTGCTTTCGAAGGCTGCAGTGTACTCGGCGTCCTTCGCTTTGAACGAATTGCCGACGGCAAATCGAGCATAGCTATTTTCTCCAATTTCGGTGGTGAGAAAGCCCAATCGAAGTGTATCGAAAAGCTGATACTGAGCGGCCCCCGCGGCGGAGAAATCGCCGAGTTGAGGAAAGAACGGCCCTTTCTCGTAGTCCACTTGTTGGACGGTTTCGGGAATAATAAAATTGATATCCGCATAACCTTGCCCATGGGCATGGCTGCGCATGTTGACCGGCATACCCTCGACGGAGATGCCGAAGTCCGTGCCGTGATCGAGGTTAAAACCCCGGAGAAAATACTGATTAGCCTTACCGCCGCCGCTGTGTTGCGTGATCACGACCCCGGGCACGACTTCGAGAAGCTCGCCCCGTCGTAAGAACGGGCGTTCCGCAAGTTCTCGCGCGCCGACCCGACCTTGGGAGGAAGAAGCGGCTTCGCCAATCAGGTCGGCGGATCGCCCGTAAATCATCACTGCGTCTAAAGTGGCCGAAGCTTCGACGACCAGGGGTCCGGCAGGCGGAGCCGCAGGAGACGTCGCTTCGTCCGCGCGCAAAAATGCGGCAGCGACGAGGAATAATAGAAAAAGGCGGGGCGAGCGCGCCCTGCTTATATAGGTACAAAAAGATGTCATGGAATGATGCTGCCGAATACCAATCGGCCGACGGCCGAATATATATAGAATCCACCCGCGGGGACCGCGTGTGCTTAAAGCTCCGCCCTAAAAAGGACGAGGAGCGACTCCGCTGCTACGAGCCGCAGCGGTTTAAACCGCGCTCAAGCACGCGGGGGAGGATTCGGCACATCTGCATCTAAACTTCGAGGCAATCGCCAGGAGTGATTCCGGTACTCCGGTTTGTCTCCTCGCGGCAGGCTGGGTTCGCGCACGCGCGCCACCACCACCTCGAACTTCTTACCAAAAATGTCACCGACCAAAGGCAGTCGCTTCGCCGGTGTTTCAGGAACTTTTTCAACCTGCTTGGGTGCTTCCCGATGGGTGGAAAAAAGATCAGCCACCTCGGCCTCCAGGCGTACGTGGTGGGAAAAGGTATGAGCGTCGACCACCCAAACAAACAGGGCCTGCAACGACGACATCGGAAAGGTCGCCGTCAGCCATGCTGCAAACAATAGCCGTAAAGGCCATCGAAGCAGGCAACGACTGGGATCACCGTGTTTTCGCACGTATTAATTTGATTATGGAGAAAAATAGAAAGCAAGTTCCGAACCCGCACGAAGTGGAGATTTATTGAACGGAATTCTGTAACATTTCTCCACTCTTTATTATCCGCCGCCGACTCTACATTAGGTTTGTGTGCTCATAAAATAAAACAATGTCCTTTCGAGCAACCAATACAGCCCCACCACGACAATCATGGCGGAAAGCGCCGGAATTCCCTTCTTCTTGAATCGTGGGTTTTTCCGCAGGTGCCAGAAGAGAGGCAGGATCAAAGCCGAGATCAAAATTTGGCCGACCTCGACTCCACAATTAAAAGCGAAGAGCGGCATCACTATACCTCCGTCGTTCTCCCCGACTCCGAGTTCGCGCAAGACTGTAGCAAATCCAAAACCGTGGACTAATCCAAAAGCGAAGGTCAGGATCCAGCGTCGCTTTTGCAGCCCTCGTTGGAGGTACAAATTTTCTACTCCGACGTAAACAATCGAGGCAGCTATACAGGGATCGATCCACCGACTCGGAACTTGAACTAAATTGAGTGTGGCCAGTGCGAGCGTGAGAGAATGCGCAATGGTAAAAGAACTGATCGTGCCCACGATCGAGCGCCAGCTCTCGCAAACCAGAAGTAGTCCCAATAAAAATAATAAATGATCGTATCCTGTGGGTATATGCTCGACCCCTAGTTTGAAAAAACCAAAAAACGAAGGGCTGGCTTGGAGGTCACTCGATCTCACGAACGATCGGGCCGACACTCCCACTTCGAAGGCGGGATCCGCCTTGGTCAGCAATTTTCTTTTTACCAAAGCGCCGGATTCACTCACCACGGTAAAGAGCTCGCGGTGCCCAAGGGGGAGATCTTTCAAGCGGGGCGAACGAATCTCCAATGTGCCGACCGGAGGGTGTAAATAGTTGAGCCGAAATTCGACGTTGTTTCCAGGTTCTATACCAACCTGTTCATCCAGTAGCCGAAGCGGCGTGCCCTCGCTGCGCAATTCCAATAAAGTCGGCGCGAGTTCCATCAGTTTTGGCCGCAGTTCGCTATAGTGCGCGGCATCGAGAATCGCGGGAAGCGGTTGGTCCGAGGGAAATAGCCGGGCAACGTCGGCTGGTGCATAGGTGACCGTGACCTCGAGCGCATTCGGAGTCAGCGCGACGCGGGCGGTGCTTAGCCCCGCGTCGTGAGCGTGAATCTGCAAGGAAACGGCGCAGCATATAACAACCCCAATGAGAAATCGTAAAGGGAGGAAGGCCATGCAATGTGATCGCCCTTCATTGCCTGGGGCCTTCGCAAAACGCAACTCGTGCTCGGCGCAAACCCGACGATCGGCGCGTCGTTCGTTATTCTGCAGTGCACGCCACGGCGAAGGGACCGACGTAACTCCAGTGGCCAAATAGCTTCTCGGGTATTGCCGACAGGCTGGCCTGGAAACGGTTTTCCTGGAGGGAAATTTTGATTTCACGCATGTCCAGGAAACGGTTCAGCCGGGCCGAAACCGCTTTCACCACCGCCTCTTTAACGCAGAAGGCTAACCGAGCGCCTTCTTCCGTCCCGGAAATTTCATCCTCCGGAGTAATAAATAAATCGCCGATCTTAGCGAAATCCACCTCCCGTCGGGTATCGACCAGATCGATACCGAGATGGCGGACCAAGGCGGCCCGAGCCACCGCCGCCACACATACACCTGACTCGTGGGCAATGGTCCCGTGAACGCCCGCGGGCCAAATCGGACCACCGTGCCGGTCGCGAAGAATCACGTCGGTCGGAACCCCGATCCGCTCCAAAGCCCGATGAGCGCACCACCGCCCGGTCGCAAATTCGGCCTGCCGTTGGGGGACGGCGTCGGTGACCAGCTGCCGTTCGAAAGGAGATATTGCCAACCGCGATGAGCTGACCTGGGCGACCACGCCGGCGTCGGGGTGTAACCACTGGCTGATTACAGCGCCTATGTCGTTGGCTAGACACACGGTCTCCATTCCCTGGGAATATCACATGGTTTTCTCGAGAGAACGGTCTGGGTGATCCATTCGCGCAGACATTGGGTCAGGGGCAAGGGTTGGAAGCAGAGATAGAAGTGGTCGCCACTGAACCAATGCTGCCTGCAACGTCCGGTGGTATGCCGAAACCACCCCTCGACACTATTCCGCGAGATGCTGGGATCGGCATCGCTGCCGCACACTACGATCGGACACGAGAGTTGCGCTAAGCGACGATGTTCGTACGTATCCAAAAGTTCATAGTCCGCTCGGATGGCGGGCAGGAGGGTTCGCATGACCTGACGATCCGCTAATATTTCCGGAGGCGTGCCACCCAGCCTCCGCATATCAGCAATAAATTCCTCCTCGGTCGCATTGCCTGGACAGCGTTCATAAATTTCCTCGCTTCCCGGTGAGCCAGAACCCGAAACGATGAGCATTTCCGGTTCTCGTCCGAAGTTTATCTTCAGCGACTGTGCGACTTCATAAGCGACCAACGATCCCATGCTGTGCCCGAAAAAAACGAGGGGGCGGTCCGAAAGTCGGATGAGATCGGATATAATTTGTGCCACCACGGTCTCCATTCGAACCAAGCCTTTTTCGCTGAACCGATCCTCGCGCGCGGGCAACTGCACGGCCAGGAGTTCAATCGATTCTGGAAGCTGGCCGGCAAAGCGGCGAAACACCGAGGCCCCTGCCCCGGCCCACGGAAAACAGACTAGCCGGACCCGCGACTGCGGGCCTCCGCTGAAGCGTCGGAGACAGCTCCGCTGAGGCGCCACACCGGCAGCGGTCGTGCGGGCCTGCATCAGTTCATCCTCCTCAAATCTGCGGCGATTTTCTCCCCGATCATCATACAGGTCAAATTGGTCGGCGCACTTGGAATCGTCGGCATGATAGAGGCATCCGCGACCCAAAGATTAACGGTACCAAATACTCGGCCGGAAGGATCCACCACCGCACCTTCGGTCGGAGACTTCCCCATTTTGGCGGTGCCAACCGCGTGCCAACTTGGGCGTGCCGCCGTAGCGATCGCCTGCTGCGCCGCTATATCCGATTTTATCATACCTTCCGACCAGACATGAATGCGTTCAATACTGCCGTGCATCTGAGGATGTTGCAGCAGTCGCCACGCGAGACGCATCCCTTCCTTGAGCGCTTCGGCGTCTTCCTTCACTCCCAGGCAGTTCGCCACCACCTGCGGTCGAGCCTTCGGATCGGCCGAAGTCAGACGCACGACGCCGCGGGATTTTGGTTTCATATAGCCGGCCGATACGCCAACTCCCACAGGCGATCTCAACGCCGGCTTCAGCAAGGGAAACATTCCGGTATCGATCCCGCTCAGCATATATAAATGAAGATCATTCCGCGCCGTTGCCCGGCTCGACGTGCACCGTAGAAGCGCCTGGTGGGTCGGTTCTCCCAACAGGCTGGCGCCCGGCCGCGGAACGGCCCACATGATTACAACCGGGTGATCGATCAAATTTTTCCCGACCCCAGAGAGACTGAGACGGGTCGTGATATTCCATCGGCCCAGTTCAGACGGATCACCAATGCCCGAGCGCAGCAAAATCGCCGGTGTATTCAAAGCACCCGCACAAAGAATGACTCGCGCTCCCCGAAACCGACGGAGTTCCCCGTTGACTTCGGCCTCGACGCCTTCGCAACAGCTGGCGTTTTTCCAGAAAATCCGGTGGACGTGTGCTCCCGCGATGATCTTGAAACGAGCTCGAGACCGCGCCGGATCGAGGTGAGTCAGCGCGGTCGACATCCGAATTTTTCGAACCACGTTTCTTGGCGCCAGACCTATCCCGGTGGAGGCGGGATCATTGTGATCAGCCGTCTCGCTGAACCCCTGGGCTCGGCACGCCTCGATAAATCTACCCTGCAAAGGAGCCAGTTCTTCTTTCGTGTCTCGCCGGATCGAAACCGGGCCAGATCTTCCGTGAAACGAGTCGGCGTGATCCTGATCGGTTTCCAAGGCACGGAATCGCTCGAGCACTTTGTCCCAACCCCAATCCGAACCACAGAGTCTCGACCATTCCTCGTAATCCTCGGCCATTCCTCGGAGAGCCAGCGCACCATTCACGGCCGAGGATCCTCCGGTCACTTTTCCCACCGCATAGTCAAAATACGCCGCCGCGCCGGCCAGCTGTGGGCGCGCTTGGACGAGCGTGGCCCCCGTCTGGCCCGGGCGGTGAAAGGCAGAGTGTAGTGAAGTTGTGGTGACAGCCTGGGCACCTTCGGCCCCTGGGTCGTCCTTCACCAACGCCCGGATAGGCCAGTTGTGTCCACTGAGGACGGGTTCGTTCGCGTTCCGCAACGCCGCCGGCAGGGCTTCGATCGCGGGATAATCCGCTCCGGCCTCGAGCAGGAGGACGCGTCGACTGGTGTCTTCACTCAGTCGATACGCGATGACCGCTCCGGCAGAACCCGCGCCGATAATGATATCGTCGTAGTCATCGTCTCGCTCTCTCAGGGGGGTCGACATGGTGTGATCAGCTCTCGCTCTTGAGCTCCGCCGCAATTTTCTCCCCGATCATAATGCAGGTGAGATTGGTCGGAGCGCTCGGGATCATCGGCATGATCGAGGCATCGGCGACCCAGAGATTTTCCACGCCATAAACTCGACCACGCGGATCCACGACCGCGCCTGTATCGGGGGATAATCCCATCCGGGCGGAACCGGCCGCGTGCGCAGACGGACGGACGAAGGCGGAGATGGCCTGCTCGAGGGCCACATCGGAATTTATCATCCCCGGCGTCCAAGCGAGAATCCGTTCAACCTTCGAAAGCAGTCGACTGTCCTGCATCAACTGCCATCCCAGCCGCACGCCTTCCTTCAGCGGGGGAATGTCACTTTTATCTCCCAGGCAATTGATCGTCACTTGGGGCGCGACGGCCGGATCGGCCGACAACAAACGCACCGATCCGCTCGACCTGGACCTCATTAAAGAGGCCGACAGGCCTACCATCACGGGTGAAGACGAGGCCGCCCGCATCCGCGGCGGCATCATGCCGATATTGATCCCGCTCATCATACAGATGTGCATATCATTCGGCTGGCGCGCATGGCTGGACGTGTATCGCAACAATACTTGTCTCATGGGCTCGCCCAGTTCTGCCGCACCCGCCTTCGGCACCCCCCAAATCCCGACCACCGGATGGTCCATGAAGTTTTCGCCCACTCCAGACAGAGGAACCCGGACGTCGATTCCCAACGCGGACAGGGCTGCAGGATCGCCAATCCCCGAACGCATCAGCAATGCTGGCGTATTCATCGCGCCAGCACAGACAATGACGCGCGAGGCGGTCAGGCAGCTGAGCTTGCCATCGACCTCAATCTCCACGCCGGCGCACACGCCAGGTTTCTTCCAGATCAAGGAACGCACAAGCGCCCGGGAAACAATCTTCAGATTACCGCGAGTGCGGGCTGAACCTAAATAAGCCAGGCCGGTCGATATACGAACGCCATCGACCATATTTTTGGGAATCACACCGACCCCGTTTGTTGTCGGATTATTATGATCTTCAATCTGAGAATAACCGAGAGAGAGACAGGCCTCCATCAAAGCGCTTTGCAGCGGACGAAGCTCGTTTTTCGTCTCACGACGGATCGGCATCGGACCGCCCCTGCCATGCAAGGCCTCCGAGCCAACAGGGTCGTCCTCGAGCGCGCGAAAATAGGGCAAAACGTATTTCCAGGCCCACGCTCCTCCGAGTTGCGAGGCCCAAAAATCAAAATCCTCCGGCGTGCCTCGCAGCGCTTGCACCGCATTGATCGCCGACGAACCGCCCATGACTTTCCCCGCTTCGTAGTCGAAGGTGCTGCCCAGCTGTCCCGTCGGCGCCTCCAGCACCGCTGGACGCAGCGTCGTGGTATGCCGATCGAACCGACTAGACCCAGCTGCTCCCCGGTGATTCCGGGCCCCGGGATGATCTTTTACCTGCGCCGCGATTTTCCAATTCAGGCCAGGCACCACCGCCGGCTGATGCGCGTTTCGTATTTCTGAAGTCAAAGAATCCACCGTCGGATAATCCGGACCGGCCTCGACTAGCAAAATACGTCGTTGAGGATCTTCGCTCAAGCGGCTGGCGATCACTGCGCCGGCTGATCCAGCACCAATAATCAAATCATCGTAGCCGTCTTCGGCTGGAGTCTCTTGAACGTTCATGGAATGGCTTCTCCGAGGTCTTAGGTTTTTTAAGTCCGCTGTTTCTGGTTTTAATATAATTATTCGCTGCGAAAAAAATTCACGGCAGAGCCCCTAGATCGCCGCCGTACTCAGCGGCGATCGCGCAATACTTATCGGCTGATATGATTATAAGGTCTGCCGCTCTGTAACCGCGTTATTTAATCGCGCCGGTGGACTGTAGCATGAAAAACATCCCACATGCTGCCATCACCCCACCGACCAAGCGCAGCCCTTTGGATAGTTTTTCCCGGCGGATGGAGACTTCGCCGATGATCACGCCCACCACGTGCAACAAACTGGTGCTGACCACGAATCCAAAAGTATAATACACCGGTTCGGCCGAACGCGGCATCTCCATTCCGTGAGCATGGCCGTGAAAAAGACCGAAAAACATCACACAGGCCGTGACCAGGAATGGCGACGTATCCTTGTCCGACAAGACGATGCCGATCCCGAGGAGCAAAACGGATACCGCAATGAAAAACTCTCCATGGGGCAGCGGAATTTGGCAGGCTCCGATCACGCCACCAATGATCATTGCGGTCACGAAAGCTCCGGGAATCCGCCAGATATTGATCCCACCGAGTTGAGAACTGATCACTCCGACGCTCACCATCGCGAGAAGATGGTCGAAGCCTAAGATCGGGTGCTTGAAGCCGGAGACAAAGCCCGTCGCGGCTTCTTCTGTATGAGCAAAGGCGCTACATGGAATCAGTCCCGCCGCAGCGAGTGCGACCCACTTGATGAATCTATGCCTCTCGAGACGCTTCATGTGGTCGCCTTCCCCGCCAACAGAGGCGAAATGCTTTCGTCCTTGGTTTGCTCTGGCTTCCGGCGCGCCCACAGCGCCGCCGCGACCGTGGTGGAAATGGCCAGAAGATGATGGGTGATGTCCAGGGCGTGCTGGATGCCGAAGGGCTTGTCGCCGGAAACCAAATGAGAGGCTTCGTGAGCGAGGACAAAGAGTCCCATGAACACCGTTACTCCCACCGTGACATATTTGAACCACTGGTCCGAAACGGCTCTGATCAAAAGGGGCATCAAAGCATAGATCGCCATCACCACGGCGATCACATCCATTCCGCCCAGGCCGAGATGTTTGGCCCACTTGGAGAAGTCCCCGACGACGATGCATCGGATGACGTCGAGGGACAGGTTGGCAAGAAAGACAATGAACATGGTGGTCCAGCCTTGGGCCACGAGGCTTCGCAGTTGTTGGTCGTTTTTATTCATAAATAAACAATCGGAGGAGATGCAGGGGAGATCTTTGGGTCATTGATCGAAACGGCTGCGCAGGAAACGCCAGTAAGCCGGAGGGGTCAGGCCCTGCAGTCTTGAGGCGCGACCTTTTCGTTCAAAATGGTCCGTATTCAATGGATGGTGACAGAACATCGTTTCCACCGCGGTGCCGGAAGCACGCTCGGCGAAAAGCACTTTACCGAGAATCGCGCTTTCGCCCGAGAGACGTTCGGCCGCGTCCAAGCATCGACTCTTCCATTCCTCCAGCGAGACCCGCGGCCATGCGCTGGAACCAGCGGAATTGTTTTCCAACATGGCCTCGATCACGTCGGGAAGGCTGAGGGCGGAGCGGTTCTCCAAGTGAATCACCCCACAAAATCCATCCTGCAGCAGCGAATCCTCGACCAGCAAACGCGCGAGAAGATTGACCGGAGCACCGCCCATTCGCGAGTCGGGCCATTCCGGAATCACCTTGGCCTCGCAAGCGACGCGAAGCACCGCTCCATAGGTATCATTGGTTTTGCCGTGTCCAGTTCGAGCCGAGGGCAGCGCATGGGAGGTCCGATAAATTTTGACCTGCAGGCCGCTTTCCGAGGCAGCAAGGAGGATTTGCTCCGCGACCCACTTGGACTGCGAGTACCCCGTGAGCAGACCGTCGGGCGTTGGATGGATTTTCTCCTCGGGAAGCACGGTCACTTGACCATCGATCAGCCGTCGGCAGACCGCCATCGGGGAGGCGTAAAAAACGGGCTTGTAGTGGTGCTCCCATGACAGCTGGATCAAGGACGAGAGCGACTTCACGTTCGTCTCGCGATGAACCGCATAATCGTTCAATACGTTGACCGAGGCGCCGAGATGATAAATCGCGTCGACGCTTTCGGAAATTTCACTCCAGCGCTCTTCGTCCAAACCGAAGGCGGGAACGCGTAAATCTCCGCAGAGCACCCTCACCCGGCTCTTCCACCAGCCGGAAGGCTCGATCCCACTTTGTTCGAATGCCTGCGTCAGTCGCTTGTATCCATCGGCCTCCGACGCGGCCCTGACCAAACAATAGATCGTGGAGTCGGTCAACGAAAGCAGCTCCGCCAACGCGTGAGAGCCTAGCCAACCGGTGCCGCCGGTGAGCAGGACGGTGCGTCTGCGATTAAACGACACCGAGTGCTTCGCCGCGCGATTGGAGGCGGAAAAACCCTCCACGACCGCGCGCACGTCCGCAAAAAGCGTCGCTTCGTCCACCACTGAGCCGTTCGTGCGAGGAGCCGGATGACTCGGCTCCGTCTTCTGGCCCGCGTCCGTCGCGGTCCGAGATTGGATCAGAATGGCAAGAGATTCAATCGTGAGGTTCTCGAACAATTCATGCATCTCCAGGCTCACCGGCAAAACCGCGTTGAGCTCTCGCACCAGTTGAGTCGCGAGCACGGAGTCGCCGCCGAGCTCAAAAAAATTATCCGTCACCCCGATCTCGCACCCCACGATCACCCGAGACCAGGTGTCAAAGATGAGTTGCTCGACTTCATTGCGAGGAAGAATGCGTTCGGTCTTGGTGGCGTTCGCCTCCTCGGAAACCACGGGCAAAGCACGATAGTCGATTTTCCCATTGGCCGAAACCGGCAACCGATCGAGCTGAATGACGTGGCGCGGCACCATATAATCGGGCAGGTGTTCTCCCAGATATTCTTGAATCGCCCGTGTATCCAACAGGCCCTGACCGGTCGGCGGTGCGAGGGGAACGTCTTCCGGAACCGGCACGGCCGCCTCATGCAACTCAAGGTAAGCGACCAGCTGCCGGCTCTCTCGTGCCCCAGCAGTGGGAAGAACCACCGCGTGCTTGACCGTCGGATACAAACGTAAGACTGCCTCGATTTCGCCCAATTCGATGCGGTGTCCACGGATTTTGATCTGCCCGTCGTCGCGGCCCAGAATAATCACATTGCCGTCGGGCGCATAACGACCGAGGTCTCCCGTATCATAGAGGCGTTCGCCCGTCTGTGGGTGCACGATAAACCGCGCCGCGGTTTTCTCCGCGTCCCTCCAGTAACCGAGGGCGAGTCCGGTTCCTCCAATATAAATTTTTCCTTTTACGAAATCGGGACAAGGTCTCAACGCCTGATCATAAACCCAAATGGTCTGGTTCGGCAGAGGTTTACCATAAGGGATGCTCTTCCAAGTCGGATCGACGGTTCCGATCGGATGATAAATAGACCAGATAGAAGCCTCGGTCGCACCGCCCAAGCTCACCACGTCGGCCTTTTGGTAGCGCTGGCGAATACGATCCGGTAAATCGAGCGGAATGAAGTCGCCGCTGAGCAACACCGTCCGGATCGCAGCGGTTTCCTGCTCTTCGGGATAAAAACTATCCATCAACATCCGCATCAATTGGGGCGCGGAGTTCCAGAGCGTGACCCCGTATTCGAGAATCAATTCGCGCCAATGGATCGGGTCGTGGCCTTTCCGATAGTCTGGGATGACCAAAGCACCACCTGCGTCGAACAACCCGAATATATCGTAGACCGACAAATCGAAACTGAGTGAGGAGACCGCAAGGGCGCGATCTTCCGGGCCCACGCGAAACAGTCGGTTGATATGTTCATTTGTATTCACCGCTCCCCGGTGATCGATCATCACTCCCTTCGGAACGCCGGTCGTGCCGGAAGTGAAAATGACATAGGCCAATTCCTCGATCGGACGCTCTAGGGATTGAGCATGGCTGGGCTTGAAATCGCTTTCCGCGCTCGCCGCGATTTCGTAAAGCATCCAGTCCGTCGATACCAACGCGTCTTTCGAGACTCCGGGTTGGGTTAACACCTGCTGAACCTCGCCGATCTGCAATAGGTCGCGTTGACGCTTGATCGGGAGATCCGCGTCGATCGGCATATAGGCTCCGCCGGCGAGAAGAATCCCGAAGACCGCCACAATTTGCTCCCAGCCTTTGTGCATCACCACAGCCACCGGTTGCCCTGGGCGCACCCCGCGCGCGATCAGCCAGTCGGCCACGGCGCAGCTTTCGCGCAGGAGTTGATCGTAGGAGAGGACGCGTTCGTGGGAAAAAATCGCCGGAGCTTGCGGCGTTTTCAAGGCGTTGGCCACAAACCCGCTGTGTATCCGGCGATGAATGACAGCGCCGGAAGTTTGGTTGGCCTTTTCCCGTCGGCTCGCCATCTCGTCGGGCAATTGCGCGATCGAACGGCTGTTCCACTGCGACGCGTCGTCGGCGATTCGTTCGATCAGGTCATTGTAGGACGAGAACATTGCATCCAAAACACCCTCTTCAAAAACGGCGTCGGCCGCATCCCAGATAAAGACAAGGTCGCCGTTCAGCTCCATCACATGGTGGTCCAACCATACCTGTGAGGTCTGGCTGACACTGTATATTTTTTTGCCGAACTGCTCTAGATCGCCCACGTCTTCCGTCCCGCTCCAGATCAAGCCGCTGCTAAAAACCACCGGCATGGCGGCCTGAAGCGAAATCCCGCGGCGTTTCGCCCACTCGCGCATCACGGTGACCCCGCTCACTTCGCGATGATCGAGATCGGCCAAAAATTGCTGCTGCAGTCGCCGCGCGCGCTCCAGAAAAGTCGACTGGTTGTCCCGCAGATCGACTTCCTGCATCACCAGGGAAGTGAAATCGCCCAAGAGGTGGTTGACGTCTTTATGAAGTGCGAGGCGATTGGATACAGTGACGTTGAGGGTGAAATGCGGGGTGGCGCTCCAGCGCGCGAGCACCTCCGCATAAGCGGCGAGGACCAAGCCCGAAGGGGTCAAGCCGTGCGAACGCGCCGCGGTCTTGAGCTTCTCCCACTTTGCTTTGGGCAAACGCGCTTCTCTTCGACTGAACCGAGGCGATTGCCGCGCCGTCAGGTCGGTCCGCAGGGGCAACTCGGGTGCGGACGGCAATGTATCCACTCGGTCCATCCAATAGGCGTGGGAGCGACGGTAGGCCTCGGATTGTTGAAGACCTTTTTCTGCCAATACATAGTCGCGAAAGGATATGCCGAGTTGAGGGAGATCTTTCTGCCCATCCCGGTAGAGCTGATGCCACTCCTGGAAAAACAGGAATATACTCCACGCATCCAAGATCAATAGATCGAGGCTCACGTGGAGGCGCACGCGCTCGGAAGGCAGCACGGTCGCGCGCACTTCGAAGAGCGGCCATTGATCCGCTTTCAGCACCTGGTGAGAAAGCGCGTCGCGGGTGGATTGGATCGTCCGTTCCGCATCCTCGGGCAAGCCGCGCGAGCGATCCGTCACCTTGATTTCATAGCGCGGCACAGTGGGCAGGATCTGCTGCTGACCGTCGTTGTTGACGATCGCGCGCAGCATGTCGTGGCGTTCGATCAGCTGAACCAGCGCGTCGTTGAGACGAGTCAGGTTTAAAGGATCGCAGTCGAGTTCGACATAAAGGTGCGTCGCGACGTTACCCATCTCCATGATGCTCTCGCGTCCCAACCAATACGCGTGCTGGAGGTCGGTCAGAGCAAACGGTTGATACCGGTTAGCCAGGTCGGGGCTCAACAAGGGCAACGGTTCGTCCGCGCTGCGTCGCTCGCGCAGCAGATTGAGGATTTGCTTTTTGTGCAGACGCAGTCCCTGGCGAATTTCCTCGGTCAGGGACCCCTGAGGCGCGGTGACGCGAAGTTCGTCGCCGTCCGCCCGAAATTGAATGCCCGCGCGCGCGGCTTTGACTAGAATTTCTTCCATAAATTAAGCGACTCCCACCGAGTTTGACGTTCTGGTTTGTTCCTTTAACTGCCCCAACCAATCTTCCACCGCGGCCGCGACCGTCGCGACGGATGGGGTCGACAGCAGCGTGTAATGCGTGCCCTCGGCCCAGGCTGTATCGACTTGCCCGGTCGCGAACTCGCGCCAGCCCCAATCCGATCGCTCGGCAAAGGGATGCTGGCTAAATTCGCTGACCACCCCGTCGCGGGCTCGCACGACCAACATATTCACCTCCGCCGTATCCGGCCAGTAGCGACGGGAACCGTGTACCATCCCTTTGAATACGCGATAGATCGCGCGCAATTGCTCGATATCCTCGCCCAATTCCACCCCGCGTTCGCGCATCAGCGCGGCGGCCTGGGCAAATTGCTCCTCGTCCGTCATCCCGATGGCGTCGAGCCGCACCAGTTCCTGGTAAACGTTGGGATTCAGATTGAGATCGCCGAGGAACCAGTCGAAGAGCACCCGGCCGCTGACGAGATCGTGCACCAACGGCGCCGGGCTATCGATCACGAGCACTCCCTCGACCGTCCGCCCACGAGCCAAAAGTTGTGCCGCCATTTCATAGGCGATGGGAGCACCGGAGGACCAGCCACCGAGCAGAACCGGACCATCGGGCTGCACTTCGTCCAGGATCTCCAGGTAGGTGCGCGCAAAATCGGAAATCGCGGTCAAGGGTTCGCCTCGGCCGTCCACTCCAGGTGCTTGAAAAGCGAATACGGGACGGCTGACCCGGGAGGCGAGCTCGCGGTAACAAAGCACATGGCCCCCGGCGGGATGAACCAGGAAAAGTGGACTGCCCTCCCCGTCCCGCTGGATCTCAACCAGACACCGTGTGGGTCCCGCCTTGTCGCCGGCTTGGAGGCATCGTGCCAGCTGCTCGATTGTCCGGCTCTGCCAAATGTCGCCCAGCGAGAGCGACACCCCGAAGGTCTCGCGAATCAGGCCAACGATACGCACCGCTTCGAAAGACTGGCCGCCTACCTCGAAGAAATCGTCCACCGCCGAGAGACCATCCCGCTTGAGGACTTTCCGCCAGATCTCCAGCAATTGCGCTTCGATCGGATTCTTGGCCGGGCGTTTGGCTTTGGCCGTCACGCCTGTCGCCATCTCTCCGATACGCGGGAGGGCCTTGCGGTCGAGCTTTCCGTTGCTGCTCAAAGGCAGTCGATCGAGAAAAGCGACCAAGCGCGGCACCATGTATTCGGGCAACTTCCGGCCGAGAAACTCACGAATCGTTTCCACCGTCAGGCTCGCACCGGCAGCTAGGACCACATGGGCGGCGAGTTGTGGTCCGGTTCCGGTTTCAGATTTTTGCACGACCACCACCGCCGCGCTGACGCCAGGGCAAGCGTTCAACACCGTCTCGATTTCCCCCAGCTCGATGCGGTGCCCCTGGATTTTCACCTGGAAGTCTTTCCGCCCGAGAAACTCGATCACTCCGCCGGGCAGGTACCGTCCCAGATCCCCGGTTCGATAAATCCGTTCGCCTGTATCCGGATGGCGGATAAAGCTGGCGTCGGTCTTTTGCGGATCGTTCCAGTAGCCAAGGGCCAAACCGATGCCGCCGATGAAGAGTTCGCCTGGCACCCACTCAGGCGAGGGACGTCCCCATTCGTCGAGGACAAACCACGATTGGTTCCTCATGGGATAACCGTAAGGAATGCTGGGCCAGGCGGGATCAACCGCACCGACGTCGTACCAGATCGACCAGATCGACGCTTCCGTCGCCCCGCCCAAACTCACCACCTCGGCTTGAGGTGCGATTGCGCGAAGGCGCGCGGGCAAGTCCACTGGAATCCAGTCTCCGCTCAACATGACCAACCGAAGGTCCGGAAGTTGGATACGTCGAAACTCGGCCGATTCAACCAAGAGGGTCGCCAAGGGAGGCGCCGAATTCCAAACCGTCACTCCCTTTTCCACCATCAGGTCCAGCCAGTGCGCCGGATTGAGCGCGTGCTCGGGATCCGGATACACCAGGGTTGCCCCCGCCTGGATCGATCCGAACAAATCATAGACCGAAAGATCGAAGCCGCAGGAGGAAACCCCAAAAATCACATCTTTCGAGCCGACCCGATACTTCTCGTTGACGTCGAGAATTGTATTCACCGCGCCGCGATGATCGATCATCACGCCCTTGGGCTGCCCGGTGGAGCCGGAGGTATAAATAATATACGCAGGGTCCGTCACCGCGCCGGGTTCCCCTTCGGTGTCGTCGTCGCGTCCCAAGCCGCCACTGCCGACATGAACCGAAATTTCCGCCGGCCAGCTCAGGTCAGCGGCGTAGCCCGGCTCGGTCACGACGTGCTGGGCCTCGCTGTTCTTTAATAAATAGGTGCGACGCTCCTCGGGGAGTGAGGGCGCGATGGGCACGTAGGCCGCTCCTGCTTTCAAGATTCCATAAACCGCGCGAACCAGCGCGGGCCCGCGGTCCGCCACCACCGCCACCGTGTGACCGCGCTGAACCCCGGAGCGGCGCAGGGCGGCGGCGAGAGCGTCGCTGCTCTGGTTCAACTCGCCATAATTCAAACTCCCGCACGGACTCCAGACCGCGGCGTGAGAGGAATATTTGCCGGAGGCGGCTCGCAGAAAATCGTCCAGCCGCAGTGCGGAAGGAGCGACGGCCGGAGGACACACCGCCTGACGCACGTCCAGTTGTTGGCGCGGGGTGACAAAAAAGAGTTTTTTCTTCCAGTGCTCGACGTCAGCCGCGAGGTGCTCGATCAGCGAAGCATACGCCTCGCCCATCGCATCGATCATTCCGGCGGGAAAAAATTCCTCCAGCAGATCCCAAACATAATAATAACGACCGTCAGCCAGCTCCCAAAATTGGTGATCCAACATGACCTGCGAGGTCTCAAGGCAGCTGTAGTCCGAGCGCTCAAAACCTTCCATGAACAAGCCGCTGCCGATCACGAACGGGATCGGCGCGCGGCCAAATCCCCCACTCTGCCGGTTAAAAGCCTGCATCACCTGCATGCCGCCCCAACGCAGATGCTGACTGTCGCGTATCACCTGTTCTTGGATACGCCGAGCGCGGTCGGCAAAGCTTCCTCCTGGGCGAAAATCGATCTCGAGCGGATAGAGCGAGGCAAAATTGCCGATGATCTCTCGGATCTCGGGATGAATCGCCAAGCGCCGCGTCATCATGTTGCTCAAGACAAAATGTCGGCTGTTGCTCCACGCCGCCACGATTTCGGCATAAGCGGCGAAGACCGCGTTCGAGGGCGTCACGCCGAAGCTGCGGGCGTTGTCTTTGAACGAACGCCAAATCGCCGCGTCGATGAACCGTTCTCGTCGATGCAAGCGCGAGCGACAGCGGCGATCCATTCCGGGACGAACCGGCAGCTCGGGCGGACCCGGCAGGTTCGGCAAACGCTCTTCCCAGTAACGACGGGCTGTCACGCCTTCGGGAGAACGCGCGAGTTCCTCGAGTGTGGTCACCGCATCGCGGAAACTCAGGGTAAGGGCCGGCAAAAGCAGATCGGGCTGCTCGTAGTACCTGTCCACTTCCTTGAGCAGGCGCATCGTGCCATAGCCGTCGGAAAAGAAATTGTTATGGTTATAATGGATACGCGCGTGGTTTTTCCCTCCTTCCCGCCAAAGGGAAACCCGCAGGTCCACCCAGGGCCATCGATCGAGCGGGAGTTCACTGCGCTGCATCGTCTCCCGCGTGGCTTCGAGGGCGCGCACCACGTCGCTCGACGGGTGGCCCCGCAGGTCCATGACCTGCACTTGAAGAGGGGAAAAGTCCGTCACGGTGATCAAGTCACCCTCCGGCCGGACTTTCACGATCTCCCGGCGATGACGCTGGAGCGCTTTGTTCCAGGCCGCCTCGTACCGTTGTAGGTCCAGATCCACTACATTCTTCTCGATATAATAGTGCGGCCGCACATGGAATTCCATGTACGGATCGTCCGCCATGTAGAACCCGAGCTGAAGGTCGGCCAAAGGAAAGGGTTGACCCAACTCCGCCTCGTTGGGTTGGCATTGCGGAAGAGCGGCCCCGTCCTGGACCGTCGTCTGCTTGAGCCATTCGAGCAAAGCGGTCTTGTGCGTGGCCAACGCCGCCCGCAGCTCCGCGGTCAGCGCGCCTTTGGGGGCCTGGATTTTTAACGATTCGCCTTCGCGAAGGAGAGAAATGCCTTGGCGTCGTAATTCCTGAAGAAGATCTGTGAAATTCATAAAACGAATACTTCTGAGTCGGAAGCTACGTCCTCGGTTTTTTCCGGTTGCGAGCGGCTCAGAAAAGCCAGCAACGATTTTTGGTGGATGAGTTCCGCGACCTCTCCGACCCGGCTCCCACCGATCAACATGTGAGCCGGCACATCGACACTGACCCAGGCTCGCACGCGGTTGCGCAGCTCGGTCGCCATCAACGAGTCGATGCCTAAGGAGGAAAGCTGCAGGTCGGCCAGACGTTGCTCATCGGCAAAGTCTCGGCTGACATCGAATTTCAGGACCTCGCCGAGAATGACACCCAAGCCACGCAGGATAACCTGAGTTGCTTCCCCTTCGGACAGCGCGGCGATTTCACCGGCAGGGACCAAGGACCGAGGGGGAACCGATTCGACCGCGGCCACAACGGGCAAAGCCGGAGCGCTGACTCGCCGCGGTTCGGAAACGATCCCGTCGCTTTGGCAAATCATGATTTGTCGTTCATTGCCCAGCGCGACCATCGAAGTGAAACCGTGGATACCGAGCTGTCGCTCCCACATCTCCGTGCTGAGCAAAGCGGCATGCTCGATTCGGCATTCCGGGTCCTCAAAGTCCCAGCTGTCCTCGCGCAAACCAAAGGTCAGCGCCGCCGCCTCGACCAACGAGGTGGTTTCCAGCAAGACCAGCGCGCCATGGCGTTTCAACAACCACTTCACGTGCTCGATCGATCGCGCGATGTTGCTCGTGGTGTGAAGGACGTTCGCCGCCAGGACCAAATCGAAACTGCCCGGCTCAAAGCCCTGCACTTCCGGATGACTGTCGATGTCAAGGGGTCGGAATTTGAGGAAGGGCGACCACGAGCCGAATTGTTCTTCCCCGCGGCGTAGGCACCGCGGCGATACATCGCTGTAGAGATACCGCACCCGATCGCCGAACCGTTCCAGACGCGCAAAGATTTGCGCACTCGTGCCTCCGGTGCCCGCCCCGACTTCCAGCACATTGACGCACGCGCCGTCGGCCAAGCTGGCAACTCGGTGCTCGACATAGGCAACCACACTGTCGGCCGCCAAGTGGTTCAAGTAGACCGCAGTCGGGTCGTCGCGGTAGAGATTTTCCACCTGCTCGGCTGAACCGTTGGGGAAAAGAATCTCGTTCACCGAGCGGCTCTCGTTGAGGATCTCGGGCAGGCCTTCCACACACCGCGAGAGGAGATGGAGGCGCGCCTCTAGTTCGGGAAACGCTTGAATCGTCTTCGCCTTCACTTCGTCCAAATGGCTTAGCTGGGCACCGAGTAGCGGATCTTCCACTACACGGGAAACTTCGATCTGCTCCCCCTCGACCTTGACCCAACCGGCGCGGGCCAGAATATCGATCGCCGCGTCAAACCAACGAGCGTGGCGCGCGCCGATTCCGAGCTGAGCGCCCAACGCGGTTTTGCTGTAAACCTGATCTTTTTTGCGTAGGGCTCCGCCGTTTTGAAAGTACTTCAGAAGCAAGAGCCGGCCGAAAGCGGTTTCCGCTTCCTTTGATTCGACCAGACGCTTGGTCCGGTCGAGGCCCAGTCGATCGAAGGACCGAAGGGTCACGGTCATCGCGGGCAAAAACGGGGCCTGCGTGTCAGGAAGGATGGTTTTCGGCGCGCTGAAATCAGCTCCCATCGCTTCTATCACTCGGGTCTCCGCCTTGATCGCGACCCACTGGGCCGCCGGGGCCTTCAAGGCGCGTTCAATCGCCTCCATGCCTTCGTGAGGCAGAATCGCATCGACGCCCTGGCTGGCCAATCGGGCGCGGTAGTGCTCCGCCGCCGCCACGCCCACCTCGCCCCAATAGCCCCAATTGATGGTTTTGACCGGGAAGGCGGAACGGCGACCGACGCTCTGAGCGAACGCGTCTTGGAACGTGCTCGCTCCAGCATAATTGGCCTGCCCGGCATTGCCGAAGAACGATTGGACCGAGGAGAAAAAGAGCAGGAAATCGAGCGGCTCGTCCGCCACCGCGCGGTAGAGATTCATGCTGCCCGCGACCTTCGAGGCGAGCGCGGTGCGGAGCATCGTCTCGTCCATGTTGTCGATCGCCTTGTCCTGCAAAACCACGGCCGAGTGAATCACTCCATTGAGAGCGCCAAAGCGGGCTTTGGTCTGCGCCACGGCTCGGCGGAGACTGAGGAAATCCGTCGCGTCAGCTTGAAGATAGAGCACCTCGCCCCCCGCGGCTTCAATCTGAGCAATCGATTTCTGGAGTTCTTGCCGGAGGGGCGATCGGCCCAGAAGGACCAACTTGGCTTTGACTTTCCCAGCGAGATAACGAGCGAGCTCGATTCCGATGCCGCCGCTGCCGCCGAGGATAAGGTAAACGCCGCCGTCGCGGAAAGCCGGCGCGGTCGGTGCGTCCAAGGGAACTGGATACAAGGTGCGCTTAAATCGCCGCCCTTCACGAATCGCCACTTCCGCTGCGCGGGGATCAGCGCCCTCGCCGATCAAGGCCTCCGCCACCGCCGGGAGCGTGTCGCCAATCGGCTGAGCGTCGAAGAGTCCGATGTCGATCTGGGCGAAGGTCCAACCGGAAAATTCCCTCGCAGCCGACTTGATCAGCCCAACCACCGTGGAGCCAAAAGGCTTGGGTTGTTCACTCGGCGAGATCGCATAGGCGCCGTTGGTCACCGTCTTGATTTCGAGTGCGCCGTCGCGGTATTCACGTTTTACCGACAGCGCCTTCAACCAACGGAAGAGCGTGACAATCCCTTCCTCCTGGCTGCGCTCGACCACCGTCTCTTCGGCGGCGTCGGGCGGCTGAATGCTCCCGAGAAAATAAACCGTATCGAAGGTCCGCAGTTGTCCGACCACGGCTCCGAGGGCGCTCGGGTCGAAGACGTCGATTTCCCAGGCGTTTTCCGCGATCCGGCGGTTAGTCGCCCCGAGCAGGATTGTTTGGCAGGCTTCTCGCCCGTGGTGCCTCACAATCTCGTCGCTCAGCGATTTAGCATAAGGTGGATAGAGGCAAAGCGGCGCCCGGCTGGTCGTCGTGCGCTTCACCCCGTCTTCGACCTGGGACCAGAGGGGCAGATAAAACATCTGCGCGACGGTATCCTTTGAGGAGCTGATCAAACCGCCGGACGCATCCACCCAGGCCGCGGTGAAGCGCGTCAGTTCGGCCAGCACGTCGCCCTGCTCGTTGCGCAAAACCAGATCGGCTTCGATCCGTCTGTTCGCACCATCCGCGGTTCGGATACGGCCTTCCACCTGAACCCGTCCACCGCACGGGCGATAGACCGCGAGGGTCTCGACTCGAACCGGCAGCGGCACCTGCCCGCGCGCTTGAGGCCGATCGAGGAGCAGACAACCGAGGGTCTGGAAGGCAGAGTCCAAAATCACCGGATGCAAGGTCCCGGAGGCCAGATCGGCGGTGCCGGCGGGAAGGGAAATTTCTCCCCGCACCAGCTCGCCCTCGCGTTTCAAGCCCGTGATTCCTTGGAAGCGAGGGCCGTATTCTATTCCGCGCTCGATAAACCATCCGTACACCTGCTTCACCTCATCGGAGGGAAGCAGCGGCTCCACCTTGGATGAAGAAGGAACTCGAGGTTCAGCCTGGCCCGACTTTCCGAACGTCGCGGTGGCGTGAGTCACCCACTCGCTCTGCGCCGTATCCCAGGACACAATACGAGCCTCCCACCCACCTTGGGCGGGATTTGCTCGGCGCAGCAGGGTCTGAAGACGAACTTGGCCTCCGGTCAAATCGAGAGGACGGCTGAAACTGAGGTCGCTCAACACCACCGTCCGAGCCGCGGACGAGAGCTTCGCCTGACCGACCGCCTCGAGCATCAAGCTCACATACCCGGCGGCGGGCATGATGCTCCGACCGCAAACCCGGTGGTCCCACAAGAACGCGTCCGAGCCGCTCGGCAAAGTGGCTTCGAAGCAAATCAAGTCCTCCAAGCCGATCTCGATTTTTCTTCCGAGTAGTGCAATTTTGGCGACACCTTCGCCGGCTGATTCTCGGGTCCCGGCGCCTCCAGGACTGAACTGAAACCAATGGGGGGCACGGTCGAACGGATAACTCGGAGCAAGTGCGGCCGGGATTTTTCGATGGTCGCTCAGCCTTTTAAAATTAACCTCGGCGCCTTGGACGAAGAGCTCGCCAAGCGCGGCTCTCATTTGGACGCCGTCGTCAGAATTTGAGCGTAAACTGGGCAGCCAGGTGCCGGTCGTCACGGTCCGCTGTCCGAGGCCGATCAAGACGGGCGCCGGCCCGACTTCGATGAAGGTGTTGGCGCCGAGTTGAGCCAGACTCCGCATCGCGTCGGCGAAGCGAACGGGACGTCTCAGCTGATTGACCCAATAGTCCGCCTTGCTCACGTCGTCCGCTCCCGTGCCGCCGGTGGCGATAAACTTCAAACGCGGCTCGTGGAAGTGCGCCGACTCGAGAACGGCGCGAAATTCTTCCAAGGTGGAATCCATCAACCGGGAATGAAAAGCATGGCTGACCTTTAACCGGGTGGTTTCGAAGCCACCCCGATTCAGCGTCTCCAGCGCCGCTTCCACCGTGCTCTCGGAACCAGAAAGGACGATCTGATCGGGCGCGTTGATCGCCGCGAGGTCCGTCGCACCCCAGGTGTCGATCAATGCTTTTTCGACCACGTCGAGCCCAGCCTTGACCGAAACCATGGCTCCTTTTCCCGGAGCCGACGCCATCAGTCGTCCCCGCGCGACCACGACACGGAGGACCGTTTCCAAATCCATCACGCCCGCGACGCACGCGGCCGCATACTCCCCAATGCTGTGGCCGGCCACAAATTCGGGTTCCACGCCCCAGTGCCTCCACTGCTCGGCCAAGGCAAGTTCGAGTGCAACCAAGGCCGGTTGAGCCAACTGGGTGTCGTTCAGCTTTTCGGCATCGGAGCCGAAGATCACCTCGCGAACGGAAAATCCGAGGTACTTGGCGAGAATTTCATCACAGAGATCCAGTCGCCGTTTAAACACCGGCTCCGCGGCATAAAGTTTTTGGCCCATCCGAAGGTACTGCGCCCCCTGGCCGGTGAATAAGAATGCAATGCGCGGGCGCTGTTTTACCCGACCGTTGCTCAGGTTCGCACGAGACAGTTTTTCTCCCCGCGCGTGGCGTAAGAGTAGCGCGGATACATCGGCGGGATTGATTCCCACCACCGCCAAACGTTCGGGCAAACGGGCCCGTCCGGTATTGGCGGTCTGACAGAGCGCCTCCGCGTTTTCGGGGGCGCCCTGGAGCTGGCGGGCGTAGTCCGCGGCCAATTGTTTGAGGCTGTATTCAGTTCTGGCCGACAGCGTGAGCAAGAAGCTTCGCTCCCCCGCAGGCACCTCGTCGCCGCTCACCGTAGCGGGCGTCGCCCCGGTCGAAAAGGCCTCCAGAACCAAATGCGCGTTCGTGCCGCCGAAACCAAACGAACTCACTCCGGCGCGCCGAGGATGGGTCGGCAGGTCAGGCCAGTCGACCGCCTGAGCCGCGACGCGCAGGCGGCTGCCGTTGAGATCGATCCGGGAATTTAGCTCTTTGAAATTACAATTCGCCGGAATGCGTCCGCGCTGCAGGACCAGCACGGTCTTGATCAATCCCGCGATTCCTGCCGCTGACTCGAGGTGGCCGATATTGGTTTTTACCGCTCCCAGCCAACAGGGGGACGATTCCGCGCCGGCCGCTTCGTCGAGCGAGGCACGAAGCGCACGGACCTCGATGGGATCACCCAACGGCGTTCCCGTGCCATGCGTTTCCACGTAACCGATCGTCGCTCCGGAGAAACCGGCGCTCTGTAGTGCCGAACGCACGACACGCTGCTGCGCCAACCCGTTTGGAGCGGTCAATCCGTTGCTGTAACCATCTTGGTTGACGGCCGATCCTCGAATCACCGCCAGCACACGATTTCCGTCGCGCAGTGCGTCCGCCAGCCGCTTCAAGACCACGACGCCCGCGCCTTCGCCGCGAACATAGCCGTCGGCCTGTTCATCGAAGGTCTGGCAGCGGCCAGTCGGAGACAGCATCTGCGCCCGAGTGAAAATTTTCCCAATATCCGAGCTCAGGACCAGATTGACCCCTCCGGCCAGGGCGAGATGGCTTTCACCCGCGGATAAACTTCGACACGCCTGATGAATGGCCACCAAGGAGGAGGAACAGGCGGTGTCGATGGCCAAACTCGGACCTTGCAGTCCCAGGCAGTAGGAAATTCGGTTCGCGGCAATGCTGAGCGCACCGCCGGTGCCCATGTGTATGTCCTTTTCCACTACCGCGCCGCACTCCAGGCGGAAGTAGTCGTTGCCGCTGATGCCAACAAACACCCCGGTGGCCGATCCCGCCAGACTGTCTGGCGGAATGTTGGCCGACTCGAGCGCGCGCCAGCTCGTCTCTAATAAAAGCCGTTGCTGAGGATCGATCGCGGCCGCTTCGCGAGGAGAGATTTCAAAGAGCGAAGCATCAAAACGGTCGACTCCGTCGAGAAAACCACCCCAGGAAAACGCGTCGCTTTCGTTGCCATCGTAGCCGGTAAGCTGGCGACGCGTGGAGGGAATCTGGCCCACCGCAGAGCCGCCCGACTCAAGCAGTTTCCAAAATGACTCCACCCCTTCTGCCCCTGGGAATCGGCAGTCCATCCCGATCACCGCGATCGGCTCGTATCCGACACTTTGCGCGGCTGAAGTGCTGACCGCGGAGCCGGCCAGGTATTCGGCCAACTGCGAAATCGTGGGATATTCAAACGCTATGGTGGGGGGAATAGTCCGGCCTAAAGTTTGTCCAATCTCGGCCACGAGCTCGACCGCCTTGACCGAAGAAAGTCCGTGAGCGGAGAAAGGCCGATCGATCGCAACTTCCTCGGGCTTCATTCCCATCAGAGAAGCGACCAAACGAGAGAGCCAGTTTTCCAAATCCCGCTGCCGACTCAGGCTGGCCGCGGGCAGGCTGACTTCAACTCGGGTCGACGTGGCCACCGGCCGCTCCCAGCGACCAATCTCGTCTAGCTTTCCTCCACAGAACAACTCGCGACAAGCCCGCCGCTGAGTTTTCCCACTGGAGGTTTTCGGCACATTCCCTGGTTTGACCAACACGACCAAATCCAGATCGATTCCGTGCGCTTCGGTGATCGCTTGCGCGATCTTCCGACCCACGGCCGAAGCATCGAGCTTCGAGCGCGCGGTGCGTTCCACCTCTTGAATCAGAATGACCCGGGCTTCGCCTCCGTTTTCACGCTCGAGGGAAAAAGCCGCTCCGGCGCCTCCCCTCCGCAATGCCGGATCCACCATCTCAGCGGTTTTCTCCAGATCTTGCGGGTAGTGATTTGCGCCTCGGACAATAATCAAATCCTTCAGCCGTCCGGTGACATACAATTCTCCCTCGTGGATAAAACCGAGATCGCCAGTCCGAAGATAATTTCGGTTCGGCTGCGTATCGACCTTCATGCCAAAAGACTCCGCCGTGTCCTGCGGGCGATTCCAATATCCCGCGCAGACACTGCTCCCACTCACCCAGATTTCTCCCACTTGACCGGCGAGGCATTCGGAACCTGTACCCGGCGTGACAATACGCACATCGGGATCGGCCCGCACCACGCCCGACGAAACCAAGGCAGTCGAGTCGGTTGCGCCCTCCGGCCGCACGTGGATGCGGTCTTTTTCCAACGCCGCTTTTTCAACGTGTAAAATTGTATTCATCATCCCCGGCGCCCCACAGGTCACGTACAAAGTGGTCTCCGCCATCCCATACGCTCCGGTAAAGGCCTCCGGTCTGAACCCATAGGCCGCGAACTTGCCGACAAATTCTAAAAACGTGCGATGGGAGATCGGCTCGGCGCCGTTGATCGCGACCTGCCACGAAGATAAATCAAGCGACTGCGCTTCTTCCGTCGTGACCTTGGCGACACACAGATCGAAAGCGAAATTGGGTGCGCCGCTAAATACGGCCTGGTAACGCGAAATCGCTTTGAGCCAACGCACCGGCTGTTGAATAAAGGCCGCCGGTGGCATGAAAATGGAGGTCCCTCCGAGATACAAGGGCATGACGATGCCTTGGACCAAACCCATGTCGTGGAAGATAGGTAACCACGAAACCAATACGTCACCTTGGCGTAACCCCGCCGCCGCACTATATAAAGCGCAGTTGCGGATCAGGTCGGCGTGGCGAACCATTACCCCCTTAGGATTTCCGGTTGAACCCGAGGTGTACTGTAAATAAGCGACTTGCGACGAGACCGTCTCTGGATTGATCCAGCGCCCCCCTTCGCTGGGAAAGTCGTCGGTGGCGACAATCTTGAGGTCGCTGGAGCCCACTTGTTTAAAACGAGCCTCAATATCGTTTACTAATCGCGTCGAGGTAAGAACCGCTCGAGCGTCGGCGTCGCGCGCAATCGCCGCCGCACGTTCCGAATGCCAGTTGTTGCGCGGTGGATACACGGGAACCGCCACCACTCCGGCATAGAGACAGCCGAGAAAAGTGAGAACATAATCGATTCCCGGATGAAAGAGAAGAAGAGCCCGCTCGCCCACCAGCCCGAGTTCACGCAACTGTAACGCCACAATTTGAGCCCGGGTATGAAGCTCTGTATACGAGAGCACTGAGGTTTCCTCCTCACCTTTTTCCAGGAATATAAGCGCGCGGTGATCGGGGCGATCTTTCGCCCAATGGCCGATCACGCTGGTAATAAGAAACCCATCGAAAGTTTCGCTTGTACTGCCGCAGCTCCCGTTGTCAGGACGCATAGTTTTTATTTTTTACTAAATTCCACTCGAGTCAGCCCTCACCCCAAAACGAGCAGAGCGGGTACAAGACTCGCTCCAACGTAATATAAAAAATGGGGCGGACATTTCACTTAAATTGAATGATAAACGAAAATGGTTATCTCTAAGATCGATTTATACCCGTCGGGCATAAAGGGGGAACGTCTCCTTCTTAGGTTCGGGTGAGCGATTGTTACATCTTTTATGAACAATCTCCGGCAATCGCTGTTTTAGAAGTACCCTGAGCGAGCCTCAGTCAGCTAGACGGATAAAAGGCTAACGATACTCCGCACAAAAAACGGCCGGCCATCAAACAGCGCTGAATGAAAAATAAACAACGGGCGCAATATCAAGCCATAAAACTACTATTTATCTGACGGTTTTGGGACATCCCCTCACGATTCACTGTGCAGTATAAAACCGGCAAGGGGGTTATCCCTGCATCGAGTCGCGAAAAAGACCCTCATCCCAAAAAACATCATATCGCGGCGCGCAATGTCTTTTACTGCCTTACCGTTCGGCAACCCGATTTAAATCAATCCAATTCCGGTTTATAATCCATATATAGTTTTCAAATAACCAGGGCGCTTTCGGCCGACGAGTTGAAAACAACGATCGATCCAAGCGCGGATCAATTTCTGATCCGACTCAAATGGCATAGCCGGGCTTTTATATAGTAGGTACAATTCCGACCATGCAAAGCGCGACGCCTCCACCGAAGGCGCCGATCAAATACTAGATCTACAAAACGTATAGGTATTTTATTTTATTATATCATTTGTTTAATCTCTCGCGGCTAAACCGTCCTCTCCGCGGTCCCATCCACCCCCGAGCGATTTCGCCAGGGCAACGGTCGCGACAAAGCGGAATCCGCTCAACTGCACCCGACTCAATTCGGCATCCAAGACCGCTCGCTCGGCGTCGACCGTATCGAGGTAATTCGTCAGGCCTTTATCGTAACGTTCACGGGAAAGTTGGGAAACCTGCTTCGCCGCGTCCAACGCCGCCTCGACCGAAGCCGATTGACGGGTCAGCCACTGCAGGTCGGAAAGCGCATCTTCGACCTCGCGGAAAACGCTTAAAACTCTGGCTTGATAATCGGCCACCGTTTGCTGCAGCCGGGCGTCGGCCGCGCGGTAGTTCGCCTGATTTCGTCCGCCATCGAGTAACGGCAAGCTGACCGAAGGCCCGAGCGACCAGATGCGACTCGATACATCCAATAAATTCACGAGCTCGGCCGACTCCAGGCCCAAACTGCCCGTCAGTTTGATCTGGGGAAAAAACGCCGCTCGGGCGACTCCGAGGCGAGAGAGGGCCGCGTTCACCGCCAAATCGGCAGCTTGCACGTCGGGCCGGCGTTTCAGAACCTCGGAGGGTAAACCGACCGGCACCGACGGAGGTATCGTAAGAGCAACTACCGCAAGCGTGCCCGCCGCCGCCGGTGGCTGCCCGGTCAATACTGCCAAGGCATGCCGCAATTCCGCCGCTTGTCGTTCGACCGATTCAAGCGTGCCGCGGGTGGTGGCGATCTCCAGGCGCGACCGCGAAACGCTCAGTTCATTCATCAAACCCGCATCCACTCGCGCCTGCTCCACCTTGGTCGCGTCTTCGCGCAACGAATACGTGCGCTTGAGCACTTCGACCTGCCCTTCGAGCGCCCGCAATTGATAATAGGTCCGTGCGACATCGCCCGTCAGAGTCAATCGCACCGCGGCTTCGTCCGCTTCCAAAGCCGCCGCATCCTGCCTCGCGGCTGCGATATTATTTTTCACTCGTCCCCACGCGTCGACTTCATAACCGGCGTCCACCGCCGCTCTGAATCGTGTCGTATAGATAGGGAAGCCCGGCGGCAGCTTGTCCGTTTTGGAAGCCCGCGCGTTATTGGCCGAAGGATCAAAGTTAATTGCCAACGAACGATCTGCTGCCGCCACGCTCGCGAGCGCGCGCGCCTCTTCCACTCGCGCCACCGCCTTAGCCATAGTCGGGCTTCCGGCCAGCGCGCGCTCTTCGAGGGCGTCGAGGACGGGATCATTGAATATTTTCCACCAACGCGCTCCAAGCGTGACCGTCGGCTCGACTGTCCTCGGCTCAGCCCAAGCCGGCGGAACCGCTTGGGTCACCGGCTTCTCCCTGACGGGTGGAGCGGAGCATGACGCCAGCAAGCACAGGGCCGGCACGGTGGAAGCCAAAGAGATGCACCCGAGCTTTTTCATTCCGCGATATAAAGGTCCATCTGCTGGCCAACATACACCGGACGATCCGTGCCATTTTTGAAGGCAAAGATCACCTGCAGCACTCGCGTATCCACCCGTTCGTTACTGGCGCCGGTCAGGGCAATCTTCGGAACGACAAAAGGTTCGATGTGGACGAACTTCATCTCAATCGGATGAGTCGTGTCGCCCTTCAGATAGCCGATCGCGCCCTTCCCCGCCTTCACCCGAGGCGCGACCTGCTCATCGACGTCCGCACGGACTTGCACGTCGGCTATGCTTCCCATCACCACCGGTGGTTTCGAACCGACAGAAATATACTCCCCCACTCGCGTATTCACTTGAAGGATTGTGCCCGAGATCGGGGCCCGCACCGTAAGACGGTCGATCAGCAATTGGGTCTGCTGGACCGCCGCTCGTGCGGCCTCCACTTGTGCGAGGGCGACGGTGATATCGCTTTCCTTGGTCTTGAGTTCATCCGAGGAAATCGCCCGAACATCCCCCACCGCTTTCAGTCGACCAAGTTGATCCTGCAGCCGCGCAACCGTCGCCTCCGCCACTTTAATATTGGCCTGCTCCGTCACCAGTTGGGCGCGCAAATCCCGGTCGTCGAGAAGCAAGAGCGGCTGACCGGCCTCGATCTGGTCCCACACATGGACCAGTAGCTTGGAGACAAGGCCATTCACGGGCACGCCCACATTAGTATTCTCTTGGCAAGACTCGATCAATCCAGAGGCCGCGATTCCGCCTTGTGGATACGGTTTGACCGGCGGAGTCACCGGTGGCGGCGGCGCGGGCGCGTCCAGCGCCATCTGAACATTGGCGCCGTAGAAAGTCAGGGCCGCTATGCCCAGAACCGAAAGCCAGAACGAAACTTTGCGAAATAAGATCATTAGCAGACCGATTGGGGCGGATATGCACCCCAGATTGTTACATATTGTGACTGAGATGCGTGTGCAGGCCGAACATGGCGAGGGCGAGGATACCCACGGCGAAAACCCAAATAACAACTTTTCTGACGATAGCGTAGTTCACAGTATATAGGTGGACTGAGGTTTATGTTACAGAGGATGAGAGAAAACCGGCGTGCGGCGCGGCGAATTACAGATTGCGCCGAATATGGACGGTCAAAACGTAGGCAAAAAGCGTCCCGATCGCGGTCAGGACCGTCCAGATGACGATTTTGCGAATAATATTATAGGTCATGACTATGAAATTAGATATTAGTGGGCCGCGCCGATCTCCGCCGGAGTGGACAGCACGCGGGTGATGCAACCGTCTTCCATTTCGGCCATACGATCGGCGAAACGATAGATGCGAGGATCGTGACTCACCACGATCACACAGCGCTGAGGATCGCGCGCGATGTCGCGTATAATCTCCATAATCTCGATCCCCGTCTCGCGGTCCAAAGCCGAAGTGGGTTCGTCGCAAATCAAAAGCGGCGGATTGTGAATCAACGCCCGCGCGATCGCCACCCGCTGTTGCTGGCCTCCGGACAATTTAGTCGGACTTTCATTTTCCCGTCCTTGGAGTCCAACCCGAGCGAGCAACTCGACCGCGCGGCGCTCCGCTTCTTTTGGCTTCACGCCATTGATCACCAGAGGAACCGAAACATTCTCCACCGTGGTGAGGGTTCCGATCAGATTGAACTGTTGGAAAACAAACCCGACGTGATTTGCTCGGAAGGTGGTCAGCGCTCCCTCTTTGAATTGATGGAGCAAGTGCCCTAGAACATTGATTTGCCCCGCATCGGCCGAGAGCGTCCCGGCCATGATGCTGAGCAAGGTGGTTTTCCCACAACCGGAGGGACCGACCAACATCGTCAATTGACCGAAGAGTGCTTCAAAATTCGCCTGTTTTAACGCGATCGTGCGCGCCTGCCCCTGGCCAAAAGATTTAGCAATCCCTTCCAATTTAAGCGCCATCTTATCGCCCAAGGGCGCTGCGGGTGGCGGAAGATTAGATTTCATAAATTATATGCAATCGACGCCTCAACGGAATACACTGGCGCAATCGATCTTTGACATGCGCTGGACGCCGCGATCCGCCGCGACCACGCAGATAGATAATACTGCAACCAACACCGCCACCGGGATGTGCCAGGTGAGCAGGAACGGCAGCTCCCCGGTTTTATCCGCGATCACACCATTGATTGTGACCATGCCCATCCCGAGCCCAAAGCCGATGATACCGACCGTGAGGGATTGTACCGCGAGCATGCCTGCCATGCGTCCGTTACTCGTGCCCATCGCCTTGAGCGCCCCAAGCGCCCGAGTGTTTTCGATCACGAAAGAATAAAATGTCTGCCCGGAGATAACAATTCCGACCAAAAATCCGATAATCACAATCGTGCCCACATTGACCGGGATGTGAGTATAAATCACATACCACCAAATGGTGGACCACATAAATTCGTCTTCACTGTAGGCGGCCAAACCTGTCTCGCGGTGAATACGCTGGTTGATCTCCGCGACCGAAATTCCTGGCTGCGGCGCAGCTAAAACGAAGCTGAGCAATTTTCGCTGCGGAGGAACATAGTCCCGAATCGCTCGCTCGTAGGTGGTGAAGACATACGGGCCACCGGTGAGGGAGCGTAGGGTTTTGCAAATACAAACGATCCGCGCCTCATGGTCATTGATCTCGACCACATCGCCGATTCCCACCCGGTGTTCATATTTCGCGCTGAGGTGTTTAATCCCTTCGTCGTCAATGATGATACTATTGGGCAACCTCAGATCTTCCGGACGCCCCGCGATGATCCGAGTTGGCGCGCCGATCAAGGTGGAGGCATCGATTCCGACAATGGTGATGAGCTGGAAAGCGCCATTCAAGAGGCGCGCCTGGCTGATGCCTTGATAAAGCGGCACCGCCCAAGCCACACCGTCGACCGAACGAACCCGATTCACGTCGGTATCGCGCAGAGGTTTATTATCATTGACCAGCGCGGCTTTCGGATCCGCGACCCAGACCGGAGCACGGACATTGTGTAGAAGTGAGGTCGTCCACATCATCAACCCGGTGAAGAGCGCGGCAGAACTCGCCATCAACAAGGTCGCGAAAGTAATGCCGCTGATCAGCATCACATACTTCGCGCGGTCCCCAAAGAGCATCTTGAGAGCGAGACGATTCACGGCACGAAAAGGTTAAAGCTTACTCAGGAGCTGGTCGCCGAGCGTCGCGGGCTTCGAGAGGCCAAACCAGATTTTCCAAGTGGCCTGCATAAAATCGGCTCCTTCAACGCTGGCGGACAACCCACCCGCGGCCTCCAAGGTGGTGACCTTCGACTTCGCGTCATACGATATAATGAGGGTCGAGCCGGTCGGGACGGTTGCTCCGTGGAGCGGCGTGAGGAACTGATGGATCTTCTCCGTGTTGCTGTAACCGTTCAGCTGATACCGGTCCTGCAAACCCATCTTCAGGTGTTCGGTCGGAACGTCTCTCAGCATCCGCAGGGTGAGACGTTTATCCGCGTCCATCTCGATCATGGCCTTCCGAGTTTTGCTCGCGGGCAGCTCTTTTGTGTCATGGGCCACGGAAAAGAGCTCGAGCGTGAACGGCCAGTGTGCGGCGGTTTGAATTCCATCGCCGGTGTGATAATAACCGTCGGCACTGAATTCGGCGGCGAAGGCCGGAACGGATAAAATCGGCAGAGCGAGGAGAAGTATACGTTTCATGGATGCAAAAAATAAAGATATTGGGCTGCCCCATGACCGGGCTCCGAGCGGTGGTTGATGCTGACCACCATCGGGGACGTCATCGCAGCTTTTATAGAATAACACCCAACCGCGCGCGGGGGGATTACTTTGTTGTTTGCGCGGCGATAACCATCAGTTATGGCGTACTCCCGATGGAACTGAGGCACCTTCGCTATTTCGTCATCGTCGCCGAAGAATCTAACTTCCGGCGCGCGGCAGAACGGCTGCACGTCTCTCAGCCTGCGTTGAGTAAACAAATCAAGGACCTCGAACACGAATTAGGCCTCAATCTCCTGAGTCGCTACAGCACCGGTGTGCGCCTGACCGCGGCCGGGCATGTCTATTTCGAAGAAGCGCGAAATGTGCTGGCCCACGTGCAGCGAGCGGGAGCGATGGCGCGCGACGCCGCAGAAGGGCGACGAGGACAACTGAGCATCGGGAATGTTGGGCCGATTTCCTCGAGCTTCATGCCGAGCAGTCTCGCCCTTTTTCGAGAAAAGTTTCCCGAAGTCGAGGTGACGCTGGTCGAAATGGGGCCCTTCGAACAAGTCGCAGCGCTGGAGTCCGGCGCGATTCACGTCGGCTTCACCGGAGGCGACAACACGGCCTTGCCGGCTCACTTTGAACATTTTCACGTCCTGGAATCGCCCATTTGCGTGGTCATGAATCG
>Ga0070717_10000073_pt1 | contig 84057 bp, 68 predicted proteins | sample LARL113metaG_FD_71366 | JGI IMG/M metagenome (GOLD analysis project Ga0070717, IMG submission 71366) | Corn, switchgrass and miscanthus rhizosphere microbial communities from Kellogg Biological Station, Michigan, USA - LAR L11-3 metaG | ecosystem: Host-associated > Plants > Roots > Rhizosphere ...
CGCTCCTCCGTGCGCACGAGGTGATGGTGATGGAGGAGCAGCGCCGGCACGAAGAGGACGAGATCGGAGCGCCGGCGTCCCCGCCGGCTGGCCCGGACGCGTCCCGCGTCCGATGAGGCGCGGCGAGGACGCCGCGCCGCCAGCCGCCGAGACGGCGACGCTCCTCCGTGCGCACGAGGTGATGGTGATGGAGGAGCAGCGCCGGCACGAAGAGGACGAGATCGGAGCGCCGGCGTCCCCGCCGGCTGGCTCGGACGCGTCCCGCGCCCGATGAGGCGCGGCGAGGACGCCGCGCCGCCAGCCGCCGAGACGGCGGCGCTCCCTGCTACCGCGCTGCGTGCGGGCGCATGATGTCGCTCAGCACGTCCGGCGCGTCCGTGCGCACGAGGTGCGGGAAGCGCTCGCCGCCGCTGTAGTCGATGTGGAACTTGCCGGCGAACGAGCCTTGCTCGACGAAGACGTCGATCGGCCTGGCGGCGCGGAGCTCCTCACGCAGCACGTCGGCGTCGAACTTGCGGCCGTTGATCGCGGTGATCTTCATCTTCGGCACCAGACCCGCCGCCGACGCGGGCGAACCGTACACTACGTCGGAAATCGTCCCGTCGCTCTTCACCCAGAGGCCGAGCGAGAAACTGGCGTCGGTCGTCTTGTTCGTCCGCTCGCGCAGCGCGCCGTAGGAGTTCGGCGTGGCGTCGTAGACGAGGCGCCAGCCGGCGGCCTCGATGCCGCCGAGAGGCGGGCGGGGGGCGACGCGGTAGACGCGCTCGTCGAGGAACGCGCGCCAGTCGTTCGGCGCGACGGCGTTCAGCGCGTTCACGACGTCGTCGAGCGTGTACGGCTTCAGCGTCGGCGCCGTCGACGGCGGACCGAAGAAGAGCTTCGCGAAGTCGTCCATCGACTTCTTCCCGCCGCTTTTCGCGCGGATGATCGCGTCGGCCTCGAGCCAGATCAGCCCCGACTCGTCGTAGTAGTCGAGGCCGCGGCGGTACGGTACGTCCTCGTTCGGCGCTACGCTGATCGATGAGACCGCGACCGCGGTGTCGGCGAGCGGCCGCCACAGCCGCCCCGGCCGGTTGCGCTCCTGATTCCCTGCCACCCAGGCCACGAACTCGCGGTCCTCCTCGGCCGTGCGCATGCCGCTGCGCGCGCTCAGCACGATGTCGCCGAGGTAGCGGGTCATCCCTTCGTAGACGTAGAGCAGCTCGCCGAGCATCGGCTCCTGATAGCTGGGCGTCGCCAGGCCGGCGGGGCGGCGGTACTTGCCATTCCACGAGTGCACGAACTCGTGCGCGAGGATCGTGATCAGGCGCGCGGCCTGGTCGGGATCGGTGAGGCCATGCTCGCCGTAGCGGATGTCCGTCGACTCGTGATGCTCGAGGCCCTGCGGCTCGATGAGATCGCTGAGCGTGACGAGCCAGCGATACGTCCGATAGTGCCGCGCGCCGAACAGCGCATCGGCCTCGGCGACGACGTTCCGCACGTTGCCGATGCGCGCGTCGGTCGCCGCCAGCGCGCCGGCCGAGTCGGCGGTGATCGTCAGGTGCTCGCGGCCGTCATCGGCGATCGGGACGATGCGCTGGAACGCGCCGGCGACGAGCGGCGAGTCGACGAGCGTCGTCAGCGACACCGGCGCGAAGTCGACGCGGTCGCCGTCGCGCTTCTCGATCGGCAGCGCCGTGTCGAACGTCCAGCCGGCCGGCAGGCGTACGGAGGCGCGGAACTGGATGTCGTCGCTGCGCACGCCGGCCGGATAGACGACGACGTGGTTGAACAGCAGCAGCAGCAGGTTCTGCGTCGCGTTCGCCGACTCGCCGTAGCCGGCGCCGAACGTCGACGACGGCGAGACGTAGTCGAACGCGACGTCGACCGCGTCGGCGCCCGCGGGGACGTCGACGTGGAAGGCGAAGAGGTCGACGCCGTCGCGCCGCCACGGAATCTCGCGGCCGCCGGCGCGGACGTGCAGTCCCATCACCTGCATCAGCGGCCCCGTCGGCGTGTGCTCGCCCGGAATCCACTTCGGATAGACGAAGGTGGCCGGGCCGCCCTTCAACGGAATCGTTACAGATGTGTGGAAGATGCCGCGCCGCGCTTGTGTGGCATCGACGTCGACGGTGGCGGCGTACGAGGAGAAGGCGGCGAGCAGAACCGCGGCAAGCAAAAGAAAGCGCTTCATGCGGCCGATCGTAGCGCATCAAAGTTGCACAACGCGCAACTCCGAAAGGAGTCACGGAGTATGAAGTTGCGCATCACCGTTCTCTCTCTCGGTATCGCGCTCGCGGCGATGGCAGCCTCGGCGGCGGACTTCGGCGTTCACGGCGGCTATTACTGGGGCGACCTCAAGCAGTGGGCCGCGGGCGTCGACGCGCAGTGGCCGATCGGCCCGATCGCAATCTCGCCGAACGTCGATTACTCGCGCAAGAACGGCCTCAGTTGGTGGTTCGCGAGCGGGGACGTCGACCTTCGCTTCTCCCCCACCGGCGGTCCGGCGTTCTGGGTCGGCGCGGGGCCGACGTACGGCCGCGTCGGCACGTCGACGTTCGCCAGCGGCACGAACGAAAGCTCCAGCGAGTGGGGCTGGGACGTGAACGCCGGCGCCGGCTTCGGCGCGATGGGCGGCGTGCGGCCGTACGTCAGCGGACGCTATCTGAAGATCAAGGACTTCCGCTCGACGGGCGCATTCGTCGGCATCCGCTTCTGATCGACGAGTGTCATCCCGAAGTGCAGCGAGGGATCCCCTGCCGCAGGGGATCCTTCGCCGTCTGCGCGGCTCTGGATGACACGTCACCAGCGCGTCGGATAGGAGCCGAGGATCCGGACGGTCTCCGCGAGCTCGCCGAGGTTCGCGAGGGCGCGGGCGACGACCGGATCCTCGCGCCGGCCGACGATGTCGAGGTAGAAGGCGTACTCCCACGGCCGCCCTTCGACGGGACGCGACTCGATCTTGGCGAGGTCGATGTCGAAGATGGCGAACGCGCCGAGGGCGCGGAAGAGCGCGCCGGGCTTGTTGACGGTGCGGAAGACGAGCGAGGTCTTCCAGCGCCGCGCGGCCTCGCGCAGTTCCGGCGTGCGCGCGCCGTCGGGAAGGAGCAGGAGGAAACGCGTGAAGTTCTGGGCGTTGTCCTCGATGGCGCGCTCCAGCACCTCGGCGCCGTAGATCTCCGCGGCGCTGTCGGAGGCGATGGCCGCGGCGTCGCTCCTCCCCTGCTCGACGACGAGGCGGACGGCGCCGGCGGTGTCGTGGACCGGCACCGGCTCGAGCTCCGGATGCGCGGCCAGGAAGCGCGTGCATTGCGCGAGCGCGACCGGGTGCGAGTAGACGCGGCGGATCTGCGCGAAGCCGACGCCGCGCGGCGCGATGAGGTTGTGCACGACGCGCAGGTTCGTCTCGCCGGCAATGGTCAGGCCGGACTGGACGAGGAGGTCGTAGTTGCGGTGGATGGAGCCGGCCAGGCTGTTCTCGATCGGCGCGACGCAGCAGTGCGACTCGCGCTCGACGACGGAGGCGAACATGGTCTCGAAGGAGTGACACGGGACGGCGGTCACGTCGTTGCCGAGAAGCCGCCGCGCCGCCACTTCGCTGAACGCACCGCGCTCCCCCTGATACGCCACTCGAACCTGCTCGCTCATCGTTCCCTCCAAAAGCAAAACGCCCGCTCCGATTGCTCGAAGCGGGCGTCGTTGCTTGCGTTTTGATTTCTCTAGACGCCGGGCAGACCCGCTCCGCTGTCGCTGCTAAAGCCGAAGAAGCGGAACGAGCGCGTCATGAGGATGACAGTATCGCAGCGCTGCGGCGCGAAGGCAACAGTCTGGGACACGGTGAGGCGATTATAATTTCGCTCATGACCGTCACGATTGACGCCGACGTGCTCGCGCAGCTCGAGGAAAAGGCGAAGAAGGAAAGCCGGGAGGTGGACGCGGTGGTGAACGAGCTGCTGCGGCAGGCGCTGGGCGAAAAGAAACCTTACAAGCTCGAGCTGAAGGGATGGGGTTGGGAAACGGAGCTGTTGGTCGACGTCGCGGATCGCAAGAAGCTGCACGAGTTGCTGGATGACGACCCCGAGTATCTGAAGAAACGCGGATTCACGACGTGATCGCCGTCGACACGAACATCCTCGTCTACGCGGAAACGCCTTCCTCAGAATTCCACCCGATTGCGCGCGACATCGTCGAACGGCTCACCGGCGGCCCTGACGCGTGGGCGATTCCGTGGCCGTGCATTTACGAATTCCTCCGCGTGATCACTCACTCCGGTGCCTCGCGCCGCCCCCTGCCGCTCGAAATCGCGCTCGATGACGTGAAGTCCATTCGGCGATCGCCGTCGTTGCACCTCCTTTCGGAGACATCGCACCACGCCGAGATCATGGATCTGCTATTGCGCGAATCCCGCGTTATTGCGGACCGGATCTTCGACGCCCGCATTGCCGCCCTCTGCATCGAGCATGGCGTCGATGAAATCCTCACCGCCGATCGCGACTTCCGCCGCTTCCCGCTGAACGTCACGAACCCCTTCGCCTAGAATCCCGGCTCGATCCGCCGGCGCCGTGACCGCGTTGCGGACATTTTCGTCAAAGCCAAGAAGCATCGACCATGCGCAACGCCCGAATCGCCATCCCCCTCGCCGTCGTCGTGCTGCTGCTCATCGTCATCGCCTGGCCGTCGCCGTACGCGAAGGTTCACAACCTCGACTCGCGCGGCGCGAACGTCATCGCGTTCGGCGACTCGCTGACGGCCGGCTACGGCGCGCGGCCCGGCGAGGACTACCCGTCGCGGCTGTCGGCGCTGATCGGCGCGCCGGTGGTCAACGCGGGGGTGAGCGGCGACACGACGCAGTCGGCGCTGGCGCGGCTCGACAACGACGTGCTCGCGCGCGACCCGCGCATCGTGCTCGTCGGCCTCGGCGGCAACGACTTCCTCGGCGGCGTGCCGATCGCGACGACGGAGGCGAACCTGCGCGAGATCGTTCGCAAGATCGAAGGCGCCGGCGCGATGGTCGTCCTCCTCGGCTTTCGCTTCCCGAGCCTCACGGCCGACTACGAGTCGATGTACGAGCGCGTCGCCAAGGACGAGGGCTGCCTGCTCGTGCCGCGAATCCTGCGCGACATCCTCAACGACGCGTCGATGAAGAGCGACGCCATCCACCCGAATGCCCGCGGCTATCAGCTGATGGCCGAGCGCATCGCCGGTCCGTGCAAGAAGTTGATCAAGCGCGCCGACCGGGCGCGGCTGCGATGATGACGATGCTATGATCCCCGCGCTCGACAATGTCGGAAAAGAAGAGCTGGGGGTCGACCGTCGCCGGCTGGTTCGTCGTTCAGGATCCACCCTCGGCTGACGCTGCAGCAGCGCCGCCGTCCGAGGCGGAGCCTCCGCCGCCGCCCCAGCCCGAGCTGAACGTCTTCGCCACCCCGCCGCCCGCCGCGCCCGGCGGCGCCGTCGACTTCGAGAAAGTCTTCGAGGCCGCCGGCATCGACGACGCCGAGCGCGAGCGGGTCAAGCGCACGCTCGACCTGCTGAACTCGCTGCCGCCCGGCACCGAGGAGGCGGTGAAAAAGCAGATCGTCATGGCCTCGCTGCGCGCCTTCGGCGTGCCGATCGAGCAGATCATCGAGGCGACGGCGCAGGAGATCCAGGCCCTCGAGGCGTACATCCGCAACGGCGCGGCCGACGCCGACAAGGTCACGGCCGAGGGCGCGCAGCGGATCAAACAATACGAGGATGAAATCGTAAAACTGCGCACCGTGATGCAGCAACGCGTCGAAGAGCAGCAAACGGTAGTCAAGAGCTGTAACGACAAAAAACTGGAAGTGCAGAAAGTGCTGGAGTTTTTCGGTCAGGACGCGGTGGCGCGCGTCGTCAAGGACTCGCCCAAACTGCACGAGCCCGGCTAAGGAGACGTCATGGGATTCTTTTCACGCGTCGGAAACCTCTGGAAAGGCTTTCTCTCCCTCTGGATCTCCGACATCGAGAAAGATCATCCGGAGATCGCGTACGAGAACGCGATCAACTCGATGATCGAGAAGTACGCGAAGCTGAAGAGCGCCACGGCGGCGATCATCCGGCGGCGCGACGACCTCGACGAGCGCTACAAGAAGGCGACCGCCGAGATGGCCCAGACCGAGGCGGAGCTGAACACCGCCGTCGAGACGAACCAGGACGACCTCGCGGTCGTGCTGATCCAGAAGAAAAACGGCCTGGCCGCGGAGGTCACCGAGCTCAAGGCGGACATGGAGACGGCGCGCTCGGACGCCGACTCGGCGAAGTCATCGCTGCTTTCGGTGCAGTCGGAGATCGGGAAGCTGAAGGCGGAGCGTGACACGATGCTGGCGAAGATGCAGTCGGCGCAGGCGCGGATGCGCATCCAGGAGTCGCTCAGCGGCCTCTCCGTCGACGACGAGGTGAAGGCGCTCGACAACGTGCGCAACCACATCAAGAACACCATCGCCGAGGCGAACCTGACGAAGGAGCTGTCGGACTCGTCGCTCGACAGCCGCCTGGCCGCGCTGCGCAGCCAGACCGGCGACGTCGTCGCCAAGCAGGAGCTCGCGGCGCTCAAGGCGCGCAAGGCAGCGGCGAACGCGCAACAAACAAAGACGATGTAAAGGAGGCGAACGATGCGGCTAACTCCGTTTGCCAAGTTGTTTATTACGGTAGTCATCCTCGTGGTCGTCGGCTACGCCGTCTACCACTACAAAGGCGCCGATGTCCGCAAATGGGCGACCGGCGGCAGCTCCGGTACGACGACGTCCGGCGGCAGCAACGTCTCGTCGACCGACTTCGCGGCGCTCAAGAACGCGCCGCCCGATCCGTCGCGCGACGCCGGCTCGAACGGCGTCTCCCCCGTCGCCCTCACCGGCGGCGGGAAGCTCGACCGGCCGCTCGTCGTGGCCATCAACACCTGGGCCGGCCACGCGCCCGGCATCGTCTTCAACAACGGCCTCGACGCGAGCGACACCTCGAACTACCGCAAGAAGTACGGCATGGATGTGAAGTTCGTGCTCATCGAGGATCCGGCCGCGAAGCTCGCCGCGTTCCGCAAAGGCGACGTCGACATCATGTGGAACACGGTCGACAACTGGGCCCGCGAGGCCTCGGTGCTCGCCGAGAACAACCAGAACGCGAAGTCCGTGGTCATGCAGGACTGGTCGCGCGGCGGCGACGGCATCGTGTCGCTCGCCTCGATCAACTCCATCGAGCAGCTCAAGGGCCACAAGATCGCCTGCACGCAGTTCACCCCGTCGCACTTCCTCCTTCTCTATCTGCTCGCGCAGTCGGGGCTCTCGCCGGCTGACCGCGCCGACGTCGAGAAGAGCATCATCTTCACGCAGGACGCCCCGGCGGCCGCGGCGATGTTCAAGTCGAGGAACGCCGACGCGGCGGTGACGTGGGAGCCGGACCTCTCCGCGGCCGTTGCGGCGCGCGGCAACGAGGCCCACGTCCTCGTCTCCACCACCGCGGCCACGAACATCATCGCCGACACGCTCGTGGCCCGTCAGGACCTCATCGACCGCGCCCCCGACACCGTGCGCGACTTCATCCATGGCTGGTTCGACGGCATCGACATGATGAAGAGCGACCCCGCCAGCGCCAACGCGGTCGTCGGCAAGGCCCTCAAGCTCGACGCCGACACCGTTTCCGGCATGCTCTCCGGCCTGAAGCTGACGCCGTACGCCGACAACGCGCAGTTCTACGGCCTCGCCGGCGGCAAGGCGCACTACGAGACGCTCTTCGACACGGCCTTCGTGATCTGGCGGAAGAAGGGGCTGGTCACGCGCCCGGTCGAGGCGAAGGATTGGGCGGACACGCGCTTCCTGCAGGCGCTGGCCGCGTCGTATCCGGGCGCGAAGGTCGAAGAGCCGAAGATGGCGAAGAAGGAGCCGGGCAAGAACGACCGCGCCATCATCAATAAACAGCTGGAGATTCACTTCACGCCCGGCTCGGCGGACATCATGCCGGGCTCGTACTTCGTCCTCGACTCGCTCGGCGACACGATGACGTCGTTCGGCAGCACGTACCTCCGCGTCGAGGGGAACACCGACGCGACCGGCAACCCGAGCGCGAACATGACGCTCTCGGAGCGCCGCGCGCTGGCGGTGAAAAACTACATCATCAAGAACTTCCCGAACGTCGATCCGAACCGCTTCCAGACCATCGGCCGCGGCCAAGCGAACCCGGTCGCCGACAACGCTACCGAGGCGGGGCGGCAGCTGAATCGGCGGACGGAGATCAAGGTGGTCTTGTCACAGTAGCGGTGCGCAAACAATCCCTTTGGGCCATCCGCCAGCCGGTGCCGCGCGGCATCGCGCTGGCGCTCGCCTTCGTCATGCCGGTCGTCGTGCTGGCCGGCTGGTGCGTCATCAGCTACGGCCATCTCGTGCCGCCCGACTTCGTCCCCTCCCCCACCGAAGTCGTGCGCGGCACGCTGCAGCTGTTCCTGCAATACGACCTCGCCACGGCGATCCTCGTGTCGACGAAGCGCATCGTCCTGGCGTTCCTGCTGGCGGCCGTCTGCGCGCTGCCGCTCGGCATCATGATGGGCGCGTTCTCGCCGGTGCATCACATCTTCGAGCCGATCATGGCGCCGCTGCGCTACATGCCGATCTCCGCGTTCATCCCGCTGCTGATCCTCTGGTTCGGCATCTACGACAAGGAAAAGATCGCCTTCCTCTTCCTCGGCGTGTTCGTCTACCTGCTGCCGGTCGTCGTCTCGGCGATCCGCGGCGTCCCCGAGGAGCTCGTGCAGACCGCGCTGACCCTCGGCGCGTCGAAGATGCAGGTCATCCGCACCGTCCTCGTTCCCGCGGCTCTTCCCGACATCTTCGACTCCTTCCGCGTCATGAACGCGATCCTCTGGACGTACGTCATCCTCGCCGAAGCCGTCAACCCCGAGCACGGCCTCGGCTACATGGTCGAGCTGGCGCGCACGCACCAGAAGGCGTCGTGGTCGTTCGCGGGGCTCATCGTCATCGGCGGCATCGGCCTGCTCACCGACTTCATCATCCGTACGCTGTCGGCGATGCTCTTCCGCTGGCGCGAGGAGGAGCTGCTGTGAGCAATCTCCCGCCGCAGCAGGGCGAGCCCGGCACCGTCGCCGTCACGGTCGAGCAGAAGCCGGGCAAGGGCACGTACAAGCCCGACATCACCGGCAAGCCGCCGCGGCTGCGCATCGCCGACCTCGGCATCACCTACATCGACCGCAACGGCCATCCGACCGAGGCGGTGAAGGAGATCACGCTCGACATCCTCGACAAGCCGGGCGTCGGCGAGGTCGTCGTCTTCCTCGGACCGTCGGGCTGCGGGAAGTCGACGCTGCTCAAAGCCGTGGCGGGGATTCTCCCGCCGACGCGCGGCGAGATCCTCGTCGACGGCGTGCCGGTCGTCGACGTCGGCCGCGACCGCGGCATGGTCTTCCAGGCGTACACGTCGTTCGCCTGGCTGACGGTGCGCGACAACGTCGAATACGGGCTGCGCCTGCGCGGCGTGCCGGCGAACGAACGGCACGAACAATCCGACAAGTATTTGCAGTCAGTCGGACTGATCGACTTCGCCGACCGCTATCCGAAAGACCTTTCGGGCGGGATGAAGCAGCGCGTCGCCATCGCGCGGACGCTGATCAACAAGCCGAAGCTCGTGCTGATGGACGAGCCGTTCGGCGCGCTCGACCCGCAGACGCGCTGGGGGATGCAGAGCCTGCTGCTCGACGTCTCGCGCACCGAGGACAACACGATCCTCTTCGTGACGCACGACGTCTCCGAGGCCGTCTACCTGGCCGACACGATCTACGTCCTGGCGCCGCGGCCGACGCGGATTCTCCACCGCATCGACGTCCCGTTCTTCGCCAACCGCGACATCGCGCTGAAGTCGTCGACGGAGTTTCGGAAGGTGGAGAAAGAGCTGCTGGATTTGCTGTATCGGCCATAATGAGAGCGCCGCCGTCCCGGCGGCTGGCGAGGCGGCGTCCTGGCCGCCGCACGTGAACGCAGGCGGGACGCCTGCGCGGCCGGCCGGCGAAGACGCCCGCGTTCCGAGCCTAAATCACGACGCCATCGGCGCGGAAAATCCACTGCTTCGGCTGGAACGGCGGGATCGGCTTCGGTTGGACCACCGGGCAATTCGCGCGAAAGAACTCCGAGACCGGCCGCTTCTCCCCCGTGCGGTAGTAGTGCGTGAGGTATGCGAGGTCGGCCTCGGCGATGTCGCTGAACCACGCATCGAGGTCGCTCGCGCCGAGCTCGTGCAGCAGCTCGACGGCGTAGCCGGCCGCCTCGCGCTCGTACGCGAGCAACTCGGGGAGCAACTCCTCGGAGACCGGCACCGGCAGCGGCCGCCCGATCTCCCGCGCGCGCTCGCTCGTGTCCCACTGCACGGTATGGCCGAAGAGGTGAAGGATCAGAAAGAGCCGCTCGGCGGGCTCGGTGTCGCCGTCGATGTCGATCTGCGATCCGTCGAGGTCGCCGTGAAACGGCTTCGGAATGGCGCGGATGTGCACCGGCACGCGGTAGGTCGCCGCCAGATACTCCTCGGCGCGCCGCGCGAGATCGTTCAAACGCGCTGAATCGATCGGCATCGCTCGACTTTACAATACGCGCGAATGGGTGAGAGCGAACCGCAGAAGCCACCGTATCTCAAGATGGCGTTCGCGAACCCGTACAACCTTTCTCTCTTCCTCGGCGGCGTGGCGCTCTCCGCGATCACGTTGAATCCGATCCCCGCGCTCGTCGCCCTCGGCGCCGAGGGGCTGTGGCTGCTGCACGCGCCGGAGTCGAAGGCGCTGCGGAAGCTGCTGTGGGATCCGCGCTACGAGCAGATCCGCCTCGCGCTCGAGCAGCGCGCCCGCGAGGAGCGCATGCGCACGCTCGACCCGGCCGACCAGCGGCGCTGCAGCACGCTCATCGCGCGGCAGCAGGACATCGACCGCCTGGCCGCGCAGAACCCGTCGTTCACCGGCGATCTGCTGCGCGGCGAGCTGCTGAAGACGCGCAAGCTCGTCGACGCCTTCCTCGACATGGCCGTCAACTGCGCGCGGTACGAGCGCTATCTCGACACCGTCGACCTCAATGACCTCGATCGCCAGCGCCAGCGCTTCGCCGCGCGCGCCGCCGCGACGAGCGTCACGGACGCGGAGCGCGACCTCGCCAAGAAGAATGCCGCGGTGCTCGACAAGCGCCTCGAGAAGCTGCGCGACATCCGCAACTACCTCGGCGTGGCCCGCGGGCAGCTCGACTTGATCGAGAACTCCTTCCAGCTCATCGCCGACCAGATCGTGACCATGCAGTCGCCCGCGGAGCTGTCCGGGCAGCTCGACGACCTACTCGACGGCGTCGAGTCGATCCGCCAGACGGCCGTGGAGACGGAGAAGGTGTTGAGCGAGGCGACGACGTGAGCGTCGTCTTCATGCTGAGCGAAGCGAAGCATCAGCCAAGGCGCCGCGTCCGCTCGCGCCAACGGCCCCGCAAGTGGCACGCTCGTCGCGGCGCCTTGGTTGATCCTTCGCCGTCTACGCGGCTCAGAATGAGGGTCGGATGAACGCGCTCCCGCCGTGGGCCGACGACCTCCGCCGCCGCTACCTCCGCGGCGAGGCGTCGACGTTCATCCTGCACGGCAACGTCTACGACGCCGTGCTGCACAGCGACGAGGTCCTGACGCTGACCGACTTCCTCGGCAACGTGCTGCTGAAGGAATCGAAGGAGACGATCGCCGTCTACAACGTCGCCACCGGCGTCCGCTTCATGAAACGCGGCGACGGCCTGCTGCAGCTCGACGATCTCCTGCTGAACACCGACAAGCAGAAGGTCCTCGGCGCGCTGGAGCGGATGCTCATCGGCTCCTCTCGCGTGGCCGTCATCCTCGAGTACGCCGAGGTCATCGCGCCGGCGGGCGATCCGAACTTCCAGAGCGACGCTGACCGCGCCGCCGTCGTCACGCTGCACCGCTGGTCGTTCCTGCCGGAGATCGAGCGCAGCGACAACGTCGTCATCCTCATCGCCGAGAACCTGACCGACCTGGCCACGAAGATCGTGTCGAACCCGAAGGTCGCCGTCGTGGAGGTGCCGATGCCGGACGAGGAAACGCGCCGGGCCGCCGCGCGCATCGCCGACGCGCGCATGCCCGACAAGGACGTGGAACGCTACGCGGAGATCACCGCGGGGCTGAAGGCGATCCAGATCCTCTCCATCCTCACGCCGCCGCCGGCGACCGAGGAGGAGGCGCGCGAGCGCGAGGCCTTCATCGCCAACATCCTCACCGGCCCCGACGCCGCGCAGCGCGCGAAGAAGCTCGCCGCGCTGACGTCGGGCCTCAACCGCGACGAGATCGCCAAGCTCCTCGCGCCGGGCGCGCAGCCGGCCGACCTCACCGCCGACCGCGTCGAGCGCGCGCGCGGCGAGGCCGACCGCCTCATCGCCCGGCGCAAACGCGAGATCCTGGAGCGCGAGTGCTTCGGCCTCGTCGAGTTCGTCGAGCCGGAGCACGGCTTCGAGGTCGTCGGCGGGATGGACCAGGTGAAGAACGACCTCTCGCTGATCGCGGACTCGATCAAGCAGGGCCAGTCCGCGCGCGTACCGATGGGCATTCTCTTCACCGGGCCGATGGGGACGGGCAAGACGTTCGTGGCCGAGGCGTTCGCCAAAGAGTGCGGCCTGACGACGATCAAGCTGAAGAACTTCCGCTCGAAGTGGGTCGGCGCGACGGAGGGGAACCTCGAGAAGATCCTGAACGTGATCCGGGCCATCGGGCAGGTCGTGGTGATCATCGACGAGGGCGACCGAGCCTTCGGCAACACGGACGGCGAGGGCGACGGCGGCACGTCGTCGCGCGTGATCGCCCGGATCAAGGAGTTCATGTCGGACACGTCGAACCGCGGGCGGATTCTCTTCCTGGTGATGACGAACCGCCCCGACAAGCTCGACGTCGACCTCAAGCGCGCCGGCCGCCTCGACCGCAAGATCCCGTTTCTCTATTCGCAGACGCCCGAGGAGGTCGAGAACATCGCCCGCGCCTCGATCCGCAAGAACCGCATCAACACGGACGTCGACCTGACGACGATCCGCGACGCGTTCTCGAAGAAGCTGGTCGGCTACAGCAACGCCGACGTCGAAGCCGTGATTCTGATGGCGAACGACGACGCCGCCCGCGCCGGCGACGCGAACGTCTCCGCCGCCCGCCTCATCGCCGCCGCCGCCGACTACTTCCCCAGCCGCGACGTCGAGCTGCTCGAGTACATGGAGCTGCTCGCGGTCTTCGAAGCATCGAGCCGCCGGTTCCTCCCCGCGAAGTACGCGGGCATGACGCCGGAGGAGCTCGACCTGCGGCTGCGGCAGTTGCGGCTGGTCGTGGGCAGCCGGCGCTGAGCGGGCCGCCGTTAAGTTGGGGTCACATCTGGAAAATCAACTTAACGGCCGCGTTGATCCGGTCGATCTGCTCGCGGTAGCGTTCGTTCATCACATATAACTTCCTCCCCTCGGATCGCATCTTCGATGCAGCCCAGTCGGTGCAAGCCATCCAGCGCGCGATCGCTTTGATCGTCAGGCCTGCTTCGTCGACCGCGAGCTGCGCGAGCGCCTTTCTGCCAAAGCCACGAGACTTCGCTTTCAGCCCTGCGACCGGAACCTCGAAGCTCTCGGCGACGAGCGCCACGACCGTCTCCAGCGCCGGCCTGGCGAAGCAGCGCTGCGGCGACGGAATCTCGCGACTCCGTTTCGCGGCGTCGACGAGCTTCTGCATGCGCCGGCGGAAACGGGCGCCGCCGAGGTAGATCTGCCCGACGAGAGCGTCGCGCGGGTCATACGATGCGGCCGTAACTGCGGCAACGAAATGCTGATAGGCGTCTTGCGCGGCGCGGAGGTCGGGAGCGCCGAACTGCGCGAGCGTCCAGCCGACGTCGAGCCATGGCGGCGGCGGACACAACCCTGCCGTCGCGCGATAGCTGCTCCATTCGTACTCGGCCGGCGATCCGACGGCTCCGCATCGAACCGGATTCAAAACGATGTAGCGGAGCAGCTCGAGCAGGTGCGCCTCGCGCTCGACGAGGATCGCTTTGAAACGACCTTGGAAGAGATGGCCCACGCGCTGATGCCGGACGTTGAACGCCTCGGCATACTTTTGATTGAGCCACTTCATCCCGCGCGACAGCCCGATCTCGGGCGTCTCGAGGAGCAGGTGATAGTGGTTGGCCATGAGAACCCATGCGTGGAGACGCCACCGCCGATCCTGAACGACGCGGGAGAGAAAGCTCAGGAACAGATGGCGGTCGGCGTCGTCGCGATAGATGTCGCGGCGTTCATTGCCGCGGCTGGTGATGTGCCAGAGGGCACCGGGGATTTCGAGTCGTAATTGGCGTGACACGGATATTGGCGAAGGAAGGATCGCGCTGCCCGACGGGCAGTCCGTGTGGGAGCGCGAGCATAGCACACGAGTCGCGCGAGGCGCGTTAAGTTGATTTTCCAGATGTGACCCCAGTCACGTGCGTGAAACGCTTTCGCGGGTCGCTGCACTACTTCCGCGTCCACAAAGAAATCGGACGAAAGGAAAAGAAAAAATGAAACGTCTCTCGCTCCTGGTGTCCCTGGCCCTCGCCGCGTCGGCGATGGCAGTTCCGGCCATGGCCCTCAACGTCGTCAACACCTCGGCGCCCCTCGTGAACTACGTCTTCAGCACCGACGGCACCGTCACCGTCACCGACATGAGCTCGCCCGTGTACAGCGGCGGCTTCCTGCAGTCGCGCATCTTCCAGGGCGAGCCGGGCTCGCCGGCCGCCGGCAAGTGGGTCTACGAGTACCGCCTCGATCTCCGCTGCGCGCAGACCCTCACTTCGACGCCGTTCGCGACGTCCGTCGCGCTGAGCACCGGGCCGGTGCTGTCGTACGACTACAACTTCGACAGCGTGTCGACCGACCAGGTCTACGTCGTCACCTCCGGCGGCCTCGGCACCGTCGGCCTCTCCTCGGCCGGTTCGGCCTGGGGCTACACGCAGTTCAACTTCAGCGGTCCGGTGTGGGCCTCCGGCGGCGGCGGTTGCATGGGCAACAGCAGCTACTTCTGGGGCTACACGTCGAACTACCCCCCGCAGGTCGTGACCGCGACCATCGCCACGAACACCGGCAACGTCATGGTCAACGCCTACGCGCCGCACTGGTGATCCGCGGCTTCGGCACCCTCTCCCCGTTCGCGGGGAGAGGGTCCTCACCGAAACGCCGTGATCAAAATCGCATCGCGCGTCAGGCGCCCGCGCACGAGCGTCAGGCTCTTCCCGTCCGGCGCGATGTCGAACGCGAACACGCTGAGGTCGCCGTCGAGCGCCGTCAGCTTCTGCGGCGGCCCGTCGAACGGCACCTTCCACACGTTCGTGTTGTCGCCGTAGTCCGCGACGAGCAGCGCCTTGCCGTCGGGCATCCAGCGCACGCCGCCGCCGGCGCTGCGGTAATTCAGCGGAGTGCTCCACGTCAGCGGGCCGCCGTCCGCGGAGATCACCCCGAGCTTCTGCGCCCTGCCGTCGTCGAAGAGAATCGCGATGCGCGCGCCGTCGGGCGAGAACGCCGCATCGTCGACCGGCGCGTCGAACAGCTGCACCGCGCCGCTGCCGTCGGCGCGGCACTTCCAGAGGCGGCGGTTGATGCGATAGGCGAACCACGCGCCGTCGGGACTGGCCGCGACCGGAGCGAAGTCGATCCCGCGCTTCACCACGCGTTCGCTGCCGCGCTCGAAGCCGCTCACGCGCAGCGCGCTCTCGGACCAGCCGACGACGATGTAGGCCACGCCGTTGCGGAACGCCGAGGGGAACACCGCGCCGTATTGACTGCGCGTCAGCCGCACCGGATTGCCGCCGTCGGCGTTCGCGATCACCAGATCGGCGCGCGCCTCGTTCGCGGAGACGAAGACCACGCGGCCGTCGGGCGTTCGCGCGACGCTGTGGTACACCGGAAGGTGATCGTTCGAGATCCGCGACGGCCGCGCGTCCGGCGTGAGCGGCGCGTTCCAGAGCTGCGATCCCGTATCCATCCCGATCGCGACCAGCGAGCGGCCGTCGGCGGAGAGCGTCGGCATCCGGTACGACAGCAGGTCGTTTGTCACCGGCCGCGGCGTTCCGCGCGGATACGGCACCAGCCAGATCCGCTGCTGCGGCGGCAGGTCCGCGTCGCGTGCGCCCTGCACCAGCAGTCCGCTCATGTCCGGCAGCCACGCGCATTGCCCGAGCAGGTACCAGGAGCGGTCGGTGAGCGGGCGTCCCTGCCCCGTCTGCACGTCGAACGCGTAGAGGTCCGTCCCCTTCACGCGGTCGGCGCGGTCGACCGTCGTCACGATCGTCTTCCCGTCCGGCGACCACGCCGGCCCGGTGAAGAACACCGGCGCCACGCGCTCCGGGTACGTGCGCGTGGCCAGCGCCCGCGCGCCCGCGCCGTCGCTCGCCGCGATCATCAGCGCGCTCTCGCCGACTTTCGGAAAATCGGCGCGCACGTACGTCATGCGCGTGCCGTCGGGCGAGAACGACGGCGCGCTGTCGATGCCGTCGACGAGATGCTCGGGCGCGCCGCCGAGCGTCGACACGCGGAAGAACGCTCCCGCCTGGATTCCGCGGCTCTTGAGGCCGTACACGATCGCGCTGCTGTCGGGCGTGAATGCATGCCCCCAGAATCCGGCGCGCTGCGGCGGAACGAGCTGCAGCTCCTGCTGCGTGCGCAACTGTCGCAGCCAAAGGCTCTGTCCGTCGGGATTCGAGCGGACGTACGCGACGAACTTCCCGTCGGGCGAGATCGCCGCCGCCGTGACGTCGCCGGTCGTGGTGATGCGATGGAGTTGCGGCAACGGCGGCGGCGCGACGTCGGGCCGCCGCATGCGCGCGGCGATGACGATGGCGACGGCGATGACAACGACCGCGGCGGCGCCCGCCGCGATCCACCACGCGCGGTGCGGGCGCGACGGCCGCGCCGATCCCGTCCGCACCGCGCGCAGCAGGTCGCGCAAATCGATCGACAGGTCGCGCGCGGACTGATAGCGCGCGTTCGGATCCTTCGCCATCGCTTTGCGCAGGATTCGCTGCAGATCCGCGGGCGCGCCGGCGATCGGCTCCGGCTCCTCGTGCACGATCTTGTGCAGCGTCTCCACCGCGCTGCCGCCGCGGAAGGCGCGGCGCCCGGCCACGAGCTCGTAGAGCATGCAGCCGAGCGCGAAGATGTCGGCGCGGTGGTCGGCCGGGCGGCCCTGCGCCTGCTCCGGCGCCATGTAGCCGGGCGTGCCGAGGAGCATGCCGCTCTGCGTCGTGGCGCCGAGCGCCGTCGGTGCATCGTGATCGGACGCGGCGTCGTCAGCCAGCTTGGCCAGGCCGAAGTCGAGCACCTTCGCGTAGCCGTCGCGCGACACCATGACGTTGTCCGGCTTCAAATCGCGGTGAATGACGCCCGCGCCGTGCGCGGCGGCGACGGCGTCGGCGATCTGCTGCACGAGCTCGAGCGCGCGCTCGACGGGCAGCGGACCCTCGGCGACGAGCGCGCGCAGCGTCGTGCCGTCGACCTTCTCCATGGCGATGAAGTTCGCGCCAACGTCGTAGACGGCGATCAGGTGCGGGTGGTTCAGCGCCGACGTGGTGCGCGCCTCCTGCGCGAAGCGGCGCACGCGGCGCTCGTCGGACACCAGCTCGGGCGGGAGGAGCTTGAGCGCGACGCGGCGGTTGAGCGGGACGTCGAGCGCCTCGTACACCGCGCCCATCCCGCCGGCGCCGAGGAGCTGCAGGAGGCGATAGCGCCCCAGCTCGGTGCCGGAGAGGTCGGTCATCGCGGTCATGGATGCATCAGCGTAACGCAACCTGGAAATCTCCTAGCGATCGCCTGCAATTCGTCACGCCTCGCGCCCGAAGTTGCGCGCCATGCGAACGACGATGATTCTCGTGGCGATGTTGATGGCGGCGACGACGCAGGCGGCGGAGCGCGAGCTCTTCTGCCGCGCCGAGGTCGTGGAGCAGTCGTGGCAGCTCTTGAAGTCGGCGCGCTACGGCCTCGGGCGGCAGGAGCAGGCAGCGTTCGTCGTCGAGCAGCCCGGCGGCGCGCTGTCGTTCGTCGTCTGGCCCTCGACCGGCGAGTCGATGGAGACGCACTTCCGCGGCGCGCTGCCGGCGCACACCGTGGCGATCGTGCACACGCATCCGCTGGGGAAGTTGGTCCCGTCGTCCGACGACCGCGATACGGCGCACCGCCTCGGCATCCCGGTCTACGTCCTGGTGCGCAGCGGCATCGCGCGCACGCTCGGCGACGGCGTGGAGACGCTGCTCGTCGGCGATTGGAACCCCGAGGAGCGCCGGCCGGCGCTGACCTGCCATTAATATTGAGGCGATGGTCTTCACGGTCGGCGAGGTGGCGATCGACACCGGCGCGCGCCAGCTCCGCCGCGGCCGCGACGAGGTGCGCCTCTCGCCGAAGGCCTTCGACCTGCTGGAGATGCTGATCGAGGCCCGCCCACGCGCGCTGCGGAAGCAGGAGCTGTACGACCGCCTCTGGCCCGACACGTTCGTCGTCGAGGCGAACCTGCCGATCCTCGTCGCCGAGGTGCGCGCGGCCCTCGGCGACACGACGCACAAGATCATTCGCACCGTTCAGCGATACGGCTACGCCTTCGCCGCGGATGTACCGGCCGGCGCCGACCACGTGCTGCTCCACGGCGACCAGCGCCTGCGCCTCGTCGCCGGCGAGAACGTGGTGGGCCGCGACCCCGACGTGGCCGTGCGGATCTCCTCGGCGAGCGTGTCGCGCCGCCACGCCGTCGTCACCATCGCCGGCGACGCCGCGACGCTGACGGACCTCGGCAGCAAAAACGGCACATGGCTCGACGGCCGCCGCGTGACCGCCCCCGTGCCGCTCGCCGACGGAAACGCGGTCCGCTTCGGCGCGGTGGAGCTCACGTACCGCCGATCGGACGCCGCGACGGAGACGGAGACGCTCGGCGGGCTTGGGGTCACATCTGGAAAATCAACTTAACCATCGAAGTTGATTCTCCCGCAGGGTGCGATTGGGGGTCACATCTGGAAAAACAACTTACTGGAACGGAGCTCGTTAAGTAGATTTTCCAGATGTGACCCCATCCCGCGCGGGTGAGTCGCATCAACGTCGGCCGTTAAGTTGATTTTCCAGATGTGACCCCAACTTCAGATGTGACCCCAACTTCCAATACACCGCCAGCAACGCGGCCACGGCGATCATCGTCCAGAGCACCAGCTCGTTCGGGGGCAGCATGAAGACCACGGTGATCACCGCGATCCAGGCGATGGCCACCACATTAATTACAGGGCCGAGGCGGCCGAGGGTCCAGGGCGTCTCCTCGGGCGGGAGGCGGTGGCGGATGTGGAGGAGGATCGGGATTCCGTACGCGAGGTAGAGGCAGATCGTGCTGATCGACGTCACCACGAACCACGCCGCGGCGTAGACGCAGATCAGCACCGAGAGCGCGGCGGTCACGAGAATGGCCACGTGCGGCGTGCGGTGGCGGCCGCTCACGCGCTTCAGCCAGCGCGCGCCGGGCATGCCGTCGTCGCGGGCGAAGGCGTACCACATCCTTGCCATCGACGTCACCGAGGCCACGCCGCAAAGCCACATCGCCACGCCGATCACGATCGCGATGGCGTTGCTCACCACCGGCGCCACGTTCGCGGCCACGATGTAGAGCACCGGGTACGGGTCGTTCGCGGCCTTGGCCACGTCGCCGTTCGGGATGCACCACGTCAGCACCAGCAGCATCACGTAGCCGGCCACGGCGGAGACGGCGACCGACATCACGATCCCCCACGCGCTGCTCAGCCGCGCCGAGATCGTCTCCTCGGCCATGTGCGCCGAGGCGTCGTAGCCGGTGTACGTCCACTGCGCCTGCAGCAGCGCGAGGACGAACAGCAGCAGCGGCGGCGCGGCCGCGTAGAGCGACGCCAGCGGCGGCGCAACGCGGAAGAGCGGCGAAGCGTACGACGCGTCGCCGATCGCCATCGTCTTCGACGCCTCGAGCAGATTCACCGTCGGATGAAACGAGAAGACGAACGCGAGCGGGTTGTGGTGCCGTCCCCAGAATGCCAGCGCCGCGACGATGAACGCGCCGCCGGCGATGTGCCACCAGACGCTGATGTCGCTGAGCCGCGCGGTGAGGCGGATGCCCCAGAGGTTCACGGCGATCTGCGGGATGAGGATGGCGATCATCACGAGGAGCTGGAACGGCCACGACGTCCCCGTGTTCGGCGGCAGGCCGAGGAGCCGCGTCGTCGCGCCGATGAGATAGATCGCCGCGGCGATGTTGATCCCGGCCGTGATGGCTACCTGTCCGATCATGTTCAGCCACGCCGTCGTCCACGCCCACCCTCGCCCGCCGAGCTTGAACGCCCAGAAGTACAGGCCGCCCGCGGTCGGATACGCCGAGGCAATCTCCGCCATCGACGCCGCGACGCAGAGCGTGAAGAGGCTGACGACCGGCCAGCCGATGGAGTTCGCCGACGGCCCGGCGAACTTGAGGCCGTAGCCGAACAGCAGCACGGCGCCGGTGAGGATGGAAATGATGGAGAACGAGACGGCGAAGTTCGAGAAGCCGCCCATCTCGCGGAAGAGCTGCTGCGCGTAGCCGAGGCGCTCGAGGTCGCGCGCGTCCTGGTCGGCGGTCGTCATTGCAGCGGCGCGTGAAACGTCACGCGGCAGGCGGGCCATTCGGCGTCGTCGCGAAAATACGTGAAGCGGCCGGCGATCTCGCCGTGGTGCGTGCTCGACGTGATCTCGACGTCGAGGTCTCGCGCGAACGTGCTCGGGTCGACGTCGTCGTTGCCGAAGCGAAGGCGGAGCGGGCGGCCGCCGCGGTCGACCGCCAGCACGGCGGCATCGTCGTCGATGTGGATGACGATCGTGTCGCCGAGGCTCGTCGCGGAGGCGCGGCTCACGTCGACGTCGCGGCGGTTCGCGGCGATGCGGCCGCGCGCGCTGCCGCGGTCGAGCATCGCCGAGACGATGCCGCTGTCGAGCAGGCCGGCCTTGCGCATGGCCGGGCGGATGCGGCGGTCGATCTTGCGCTCCAGGCGCACCTCGTGCCACGTGCGGCGGAGCGCCGGCGACATCTGCTCCGACGCCGCGAGCGGAACGAAGGCGTAGAGCGCGACGAGGCCAGCGGCGGCGACGGCGAGAAACAGCAGGCCGCCGACGAGATTGCCGAACGCGCCGGCGACGCTGCGCGCGGCGGCGTTTTGCGCGGCGTCGCGGATCGACACCGACAGCGGCATCCCCGGCTCGGCCACGAGGCCGCCGCGCTCGAGCGAATAGCGGCCGGTGGCGAGGACGCGGTCGCCCGGCGCGAAGCTCCACTCCTTGAACGTGGCCGTGGTGAGATCGGGGTCGTGCCGCGTCATGCGCGTGTCGGTGCGGACGCTGCCGTCGCGGTCGTTGAACGGCGCGAGCGCCGCGTGCAGCGAGAGCTCCGGATCGCGGAACTTCGTCTCGGTGCGGTAATCGTCGAAGCGCACCGCGGCGTCCGCGACGTCGCGCGGCTTCGTCTGCAAGTCGGGATAGGCGAAGATGCGGATCCGCCCGTGCGGCGAGTCGATGGCGCTCGGCGCGAGCGCGAAGCCGTCGTAGAGCAGCTTGTCGCCCTCGCGCACTTCGTATTTGTAGGCGACGCACGGAAGGCCGGTGAGCGGCGACGTCAGCGGCGCGCCGACCGGCTCGATCGGACCGGCGACGGCGACCTGCTCCCCATCCGCCGGCGGCGCGCCCTCCCCAGTCCGCCGCAGCCGCCGCGCCTCGGCGAGCTTCGTCCAGACGCCGGCGAGATACGCGAGTCCCATCCAGACGATGCCGCCGCCGACCACACCGCCGATCAGCACCGCCGGGATCAGCGGAAAACGGCGATAGACGAGGTGACCGACGAAGATCGCGCAGACGACATAGAGCGCGCCCATCAGCGAGCAGGATTTCTTCAACGTCACCGCAGCGCCTTCGCCGCCTCGAGCATCGCGTCCGGCCGCGCGCGCACGCGGAACGACTCCGTGAGATTGCGCCAGCGCACCGTGCCGCCGCGGTCGACGAGGAACTCCGCCGGGCGCGCCACGTCGTGGCCGCCGATGCCGGCGCCCTTGTGCAGGATGTCGTAGTGGCGGATCACGTCCGCGTTCGCGTCGGAGAGAAACGGGAACGTGTAGCCGGCCTTCTGCATCAGCGCGCGCGACTCCTCCGGCTTATCGACGCTGATCGCCACCGGCGTCACGTGCGCGGCGTTGAACTCGGCGAGATGCTCTTCGATACCCCGTAACTCGGAGTTGCAGAAGGGTCACCAGTAGCCGCGGTAGAAGATCAGCAGCACGCCCTTGCTGTCCGGCGCGCCGAGGAGTTGGGCGAGCGCGACCGGCTTGCCGTTGGAATCGGGAAGCGTGAAGTTGGGCGCCTGCGCGCCGACCGCGGGGATATTCGCGCCGGTCGGCACGCGTGTGCCGATGGTGAGGCCGACGGTGAAGAGCACCGCCAGCGCCACGCCGAACGCGGCGACGATCAGCGCGACGATCTTCCGTCCCGGCGCGCGGCGCACGCCCGCGACGAGCAGGCCGAGGGCGACGGCGAGCAGCAGGAACGTCACCCACGGGACATCGCGCGTGAGCGGGTAGCGGTAGAAGACGAGCGGATAGCTGGCCACTGCAACGACGGCGACGATGAGTCCCGTCCAGAGCGGCCAGTTCGCGCGGCGTTCGTTCATCGGATGACGTCAGTGTAGCGATCCGGCAGTGGAGTTGGCTACTATGGCGACTCCCCAAAGTTACTCATCGACGCGGCACACCACCACAACCTGAAATCCGACTGCAACCGGAGGAGGATGCATTGAGACTCGTTCGATCTCTCTTGCCCCTGGTGTTCCTGGTGACCCTTCCGCTGTTCGCGCAGACCCTGGAGATCCACTACATCGACGTCGGCTGGGGCGGCTCGGTGTTCATCAAAGGCCCCACCGGCATCACCGTGCTGCTCGAAGGCGGCAACACCGGCATGGGCACGCAGTACGTCGTGCCGTACCTCAAGTCCATCGGCGTGCAGCCGGCGAATGGCCTCGACTACATGATCGGCGGCCACCAGCACTGCGATCACATCGGCGGGCTCGACGAGGTCATCAACGCCGGCTACAACGTCCACATCAAGCAGTACTACAACGGCTCGACGTACTCGTCGACGTGCGCGGACCAGTGGAACGCCGCCGCGGCGACGACGACGGCGGGCGCACCGACCGCCATACCGGTCGGTACGGTCATCCAGCTCGGCAACGGCGCGACGCTCACCTGCATCGCCCGCAACGGCTCCGTGATCGGCGGCGCGTCGATTCCGGTGACCGACGAGAACGACCGCTCCATCGCCCTTCTCCTCAAGTACGGCGGCTTCGACTATCTCTGGGCCAGCGACCTCGGCGGCGGCCCCGACTCGTGCACCGGCCGCTCCACGACGCAGCTCGATGTCGAGACCTCCGTGATCACCGCGATCTCGCCGGGCGGCGCGAATCCGCTGATCAGTGCCGGCGGCATCGACGTCATGCACGTCAACCATCACGGCAGCGAGAGCAGCACGAACCCGACGTACTTCAACATGGCCAAGCCGGCCGTGGCCATCATCGGCGTCGGCGACGGCGAGAGCACGGGGTGGGACCTGCCGCGCATCGACGTCGTCGAGCACGTCCTCGGCGCGCAGTCGACGGCGTGCGTGACCGCGCCGGCGACGTTCGTGCTGCAGACCGAGGAAGGGAATCCCGGCTCGACGCTGATGAGCCACGCCGGCTACTGCGTCGGCAACATCAAGATCACCACCGACGGCGTCAGCACGTTCACGGTCTCCGCGGACGGCCTCGTGCACCAGGGCCCGAACGAGATCACCGCGTCGGGACTGCCGCGCACGTTCGCGATCGACGATGCCGGCGGCGGCGGCGGAGACACGACCGCGCCGACGACGTCGATCACCGCGCCGCTGAACGGCGCGACGGTCTCCGGCACGACGACGGTCTCGGCCACGGCGTCCGACAACGTCGGCGTGACGAAGGTGGAGTTCTACCTCGACGGCACGCTGAAGAGCACCGACACGACGTCGCCGTACAGCTGGAGCTGGGACACGACCGGCACGGCGAACGGCACGCACACGCTGATGACGAAGGCGTACGACGCCGCCCTCAACGTCGGCAACTCGACGACGATCAGCGTGACGGTGAGCAACGGCGTGCCGGTCGACGTCAGCGGCTGGACGATCACGCAGGCCAACGCGACGCAGACGTACACGATCCCGGCGGGGACGGTGATCCCGTCGCACGGCTATCTGATCATCGCCCGCAACGCCACGAAGTCGGCGTTCCAGACGTTCTGGGGCCGCACGCTGGCGTCAAACGTTCTCTACATCAACACCGCCGACACGATGCCGCAGATCAACGGCAGCGAGACGTACACGCTGAAGAACGCCGGCGGCACGACAATCGAGGGAACGACGGTGGCGATGGACACGAACGCCGGCTTCGACTTCCAGCGCGCCACCTGCGGCGCGATCGGGACGCTGAGCAGCTGGACGCACGTCGCGGCCGGCTCGGCGACGCCGGGCGTCGGCGGCCTGAACGGCTGCAATCACGGCGCCTTCATCAACGAGTTCTCCGACGCCATCGGCACCGGCAACTACATCTACGAATTCATCGAGCTCTACAACGACAAGTAAAGAGTAGCGACGGCGTCCCGCCGGCTGGCGGGGCGCCGTCCCGGCGCCCCCGTGCTATCTTGAACGTCCCACACCACCCATCCTCCCTCCGCCCACATTCAAATGCTCGTACTACTCTTCATCCTAGCGATGCACGACCCCGTCATCCTCGAAGCCCGCTACACCCAAGTCCCGAACACCGACGCCGAGTACGCCCAAGGCGCGATCGAGCGCTGCGACGTCCGTCACCGCGAGATCGCCCGCTTCGTCTGGCTCATCGCCGTCGAGCCGCCCGGCGACTCCGCCGAGTGGCAGGCGAAGCTGAACGAGAACGTCGATCCGAAGCACGGCCGCTTCCGCGTGCAGCGCGCGACGGCCGAGGAGGAAGAAGCCGTGCGATCGGGAACAATCGTGTTGCAGCGGTGAGAACGGCGCGCCTCATGCACAACGCCGTGCTGTAGAATTCGCGCGCTTTTTGGGGGACGGACTCATGCGCAAACTGATTTTTCTCGGATTCGTGGCCGTGCTGTCGCTCGCGCTCACCGGTTGCCCGCCGAAGGGCGAGACCGGCAGCACCAAGACCGCCGACACGGCCGCGGGCGGCGACATCCTCATCGGCGAGTACAGCTCGCTCACCGGCCTGCAAGGGACCTTCGGCACCTCGACGCACCAGGGCATCATCATGGCCGCGGACGAGGTCAACGCCGCCGGCGGCATCAACGGGCGGAAGGTCAAGATCATCACCGAAGACGATCAGTCGAAGCCCGAGGAGGCGGCCACGGCCGTCTCGAAGCTGATCTCGCAGAACAGCGTCGTCGCGGTCCTCGGCGAAGTGGCGTCGTCGGCCTCGCTCGCCGCCGCGCCGATCTGCCAGTCGAACAAAGTGCCGATGATCACCCCGTCGTCGACGAACCCCGAGGTCACGAAGAAGGGCGACTACATCTTCCGGATGTGCTTCACCGACGACACGCAGGGCCCGGCCATGGCCGACTACACGGCCAAGACGGAAGGCATCAAGACCGCCGCGATCCTCACCGACGTCAAGAACGACTACTCGGTCTTCCTCGGCCGCGATTTCGACCGGCGCTTCACCGAGGATGGCGGGAAGATCGTCGCCCACGCCAGCTACTCCAACGGCGACTCCGACTTTCGCGCGCAGCTCACCTCGATCAAGCCGTCGAATCCCCAGATCCTGTGGGTCCCGGGCTACTACACCGACGTCGGGCAGATCGCCCAGCAGGCCCGCGACCTCGGCATCACCGCGCCGCTCGTCGGCGGCGACGGATGGGTTTCGCCGACGCTGATCCAGATTGGCGGCAAGGCCCTCGAAGGCTGCTACTACGCGAACCATTACTCGCAGGACGATCCCGCGCCGGTCGTGCGGAACTTCGTCGACAAGTACAAGCAGCGCTTCGGCGCGAAGCCCGACGCCATGGCCGCGCTCGCGTACGACGCCATGCACGTGCTGGCCGACTCGATGAAGCGCGCCAAGAAGCTCGACGGGCCGACGCTGCGCGACGCCATCGCCGCGACGAAAGGCTACGCCGGCGTCACCGGCACCATCACCCTCGGACCCGACCGCAATCCCATCGGCAAGAAAATCGTCGTCGAGGAGATCAAGAACGGGCAGCTCACGGTGAAGGCCACGTTCCAGCCGCAGGCGAACACAGGGGCAGCGACGGCGACGCACTGATGCAGGAGCTCCTCCAGAACCTGCTGAACGGGATCGCCGTCGGCGCGATTTACGCGCTCATCGCCCTCGGCTACACGATGGTGTACGGCATCCTCAAGCTGATCAACTTCGCGCACGGCGACGTCTTCATGCTCGGCGCGTTCGTCGGCTACTACAGCGGGAACTGGGCGGCCGCGCACGTCGACCAGCAGCATCCCGCCACGTACCTCGTCGCCGGCGGCATCATGCTCCTGGCCATGGTCCTCTGCGGCGCGTTCGGCTACCTCAACGAGCGCATCGCCTACCGCCCGCTGCGCAACTCGCCGCGCATCGCCTCGCTCATCACCGCCATCGGCGTGTCGTTCTTCCTCGAGTACGGCGGCCAGCTCGTCTTCGGCCCCGACCCGAAGTTCTTCCCGACGCTCACGCCGAAGCACATCGTCCACCTCGGCGGCATCGTCACGACGAACTACCAGATCATCGTCCTCGTCGTCGCCGTCGCCTTCATGGCGTTGCTGCAGTACATCATCTACGGGACGAAGTTCGGCCGGGCCATGCGCGCCGTGTCGTACAACTTCGAGATCGCGTCGCTGATGGGCATCCCGGTCGACCGCGTGATCTCGACGACGTTCGTGATCGGCTCGTCGCTGGCCGCCGTGGCTGGGATCCTCTTCGGCCTCTCGTATCCGAAGATCGATCCGCTGATGGGGATCATGCCCGGCCTCAAGGCCTTCATCGCGGCGGTCCTCGGCGGCATCGGCAACGTGCCGGGGGCGATGGTGGGCGGCCTCATGATCGGGATCATCGAGGCGTTCGTCGGCGGGAGCCGCTTCTCGAATTTCCGCGACGCCATCGCCTTCGTGATCCTCATCGCGATATTGCTGTTCCGGCCGAGCGGCTTGTTCGGGAAGTACGAGGCGGAAAAGGTCTGATGAAATCGCTTCCCTGGTTTCTCCGGGACCTCATCTACCTCGCGATCTTCGTCGCCGTCCTCCTCGCCGCCGCCTACGGCCTCGACGCGCTGCGCTTTCCCGGCATCGCCTACTACAACCGCATCATCGTCCTCATCGGCATAAACATCACCCTCGCGGTCTCGCTGAACATCATCAACGGCCACGCCGGGCAGTTCTCGCTCGGCCACGCCGGCTTCATGGCCGTCGGCGCGTACTTCTCGGCGTTCCTCACCTTCTTCTACTTCACGAACATCGTCGAAAAATATCCGGCCGCGCAGCACCCGCTGTTCGTCGTGGCCCTCCTGGCGGGCGGCGCGCTCGCGGCGCTGGCCGGCTACATCGTCGGGCTCCCCTCGCTGCGGCTGCGCGGCGACTACCTCGCCATCGTCACCCTCGGCTTCGGCGAGATCATCCGCGTCCTCATCCTCAACATCGAGAAGATCGGCGGCGCGCGCGGCTTCAGCGGCATCCCGCAGTGGAGCAATTTCTTCTGGGTCTACTTCTTCGCCGGCGTCACCGTCGCCGTCTCGTGGCGGCTGGTGCGCTCCTCGGTCGGCCGCGCGTTCCTGGCCGTGCGCGAGGACCAGATCGCCGCCGAGGCGATGGGCGTCGATACGACGAAGTACAAGGTGAAGGCGTTCGTCATCGGCTCGTTCTGGGCCGGCGTCGCGGGCGGGCTCTTCGCCCACTATCAGATGTACCTGAATCCGACGGCGTTCACGTTCCTGCGCTCGTTCGAGCTCGTGGTGATGGTGGTCCTCGGCGGCCTCGGCTCGATCTCAGGCTCGATCATCGCCGCGATCGTGCTGACGATCCTCCCCGAGGTGTTGCGCATGGCGAAGGAAGTGCTGCACACCGACAAGGACCCGCGCATGGTCATCTACTCGATCATGCTGATCGTGCTGATGCTGACGCGGCCGCAGGGGCTCTTCGGCCGCCGCGAGCTGTGGCAGGTGCTGGCGCGGCGCAAGGACACGATTCCGACGGACAAGCGCGACGAAGGCGACGCGGACGACAAGCTCGACCGCGACGCCGCGCCGCCGGTGCAATGACGACGATGCCTCTCCTCGAAGCGCGACGCGTCACGATCCGATTCGGCGGCCTCACCGCCGTGGCCGATTTCAACCTGTCGATCGAACCGCACGAGCTCGTCGGCCTGATCGGCCCGAACGGCGCGGGGAAGACGACGATCTTCAACATGCTGACCGGCGTCTACGCGCCGACGGAGGGAGAGATCTCGTTCGACGGGAAGTCGACGGCGGGCTGCAAGCCGTTCGAGATCACCGCGCGCGGCGTGGCCCGCACGTTCCAGAACATCCGCCTCTTCAAAGACCTCACGGTGCTCGACAACGTGAAGATCGGCGGGCACATCCACTACACGTACTCCGGCACCTCGGCGGTGCTGCACACGAACCGCTTCCATCGCGCCGAGGACGAGGCGGAGGAGCGCGCGCTGGAGCTGCTGCGGATCTTCGAGCTCGAGCCGCGCGCGAACGACTACGCGAAGAACCTCCCCTACGGCGACCAGCGGCGCCTCGAGATCGCCCGAGCGCTTGCGGCGCAGCCGAAGCTGCTGCTCCTCGACGAGCCGGCCGCAGGGCTCAACGACCGCGAGACGCGCGACCTCATGGCCACGATCCACGACGTGCGCGACCGCTTCGGCGTGGCGATTCTGCTGATCGAGCACCACATGGAGCTAGTGATGGGGATCTGCGAGCGCATCCTCGTGCTGAACTTCGGCAAGACGATCGCGCAGGGAACGCCGGAGGAAGTTCGCAGCAATCCGGTGGTGATCGAGGCGTACCTCGGCGAGCCGGTGGAGGCGGTGTGAGCGCGCTGCTGGAGGTGCACGATCTCGAAGTGGCGTACGGCGCGATCGTGGCGCTGCACGGGATCAGCCTCGATGTCGAGAAGGGCGAGATCGTCGCGCTGATCGGCGCGAACGGCGCCGGGAAGACGACGACGCTGCGGACGATCTCCGGGCTGCTGAAGCCGCGGCGCGGAAGCGTGTCGTATCAAGGCCGCGCGATCACGGGCGTGAAGCCGCACGCGATCACGGCGATGGGGGTGTCGCACGTGCCGGAGGGACGCGGGATCTTCGCGAATCTCACGGTGAGCGACAACCTGGAGCTCGGCGCGTACCTGCGCAAGGACAAGGTGTCGTCGGCCGAATACGAGCGGATCTTCACGCTCTTCCCGATTCTGAAGGACCGCATCAAGCAGAACGCCGGCACGCTGTCGGGCGGCGAGCAGCAGATGCTGGCGATCTCGCGTGCGCTGATGTCGAAGCCGCAGGTGCTGCTGCTCGACGAGCCGTCGCTCGGCCTGGCGCCGCAGATGGTGCAGACGATCTTCAGCGTGATCCGCGAGATCAACGCCGAGGGGACGACGATCCTCCTCGTCGAGCAGAACGCGCACATGGCCCTGACCGCCGCCCACCGCGGCTACGTGATGGAGACCGGAAGGATCGTGCTGCACGACACGACGAAGGCGCTGCTGGCGTCGGAGCGGGTGAAGCAGGCGTATTTGGGCGGGTGAGCGCGGCTGCACGTTGCAGCCTGCCGGTGCCTAACTGCCGCTTCGCGGCCCCTGCCGCGGAAGACTGATTCGATCGATTCCCTCGCTGCGCTCATCGAAGGAAAGCCGCTGGCGGTAGGTGTATGGCGGCGCTTGGATCAGGAGCTCGTGCTCTCCCGTCGGAACGTCTGCCTCGAGCGCGGCAACCTCGCCGCCGGTAAGCGTGCCGATCGCGACGCCGTCCACGGTGACGACGCCCTTCCCCCATTGCGGATTTCCGTCGATCACCAGAGAGACGAACTGCCGTCCGCTGCAGAGATCGTGCTTGAGTCCGGCGCGCATTCCGGTGAATCCCACTTGCTCGGCGGTGCGAAACCACCGCAGGCCGCCGGCGCCGAAGCTCAAATACACCCTCGACGATCCCTTCGAAACGGTGTGCGTGCCCATGAGCACCGGCGTTCCGGCGTCGTCGTAGAACCGCGCGACGTGGAACGACTGGGCGCGGGCGCGGACATCGTCGACGGACATTCCGCAGCGCAGCTCGCCCGTGAATCGATCCTTTTCCATCCAGCCGCCGCACGAGACCGCCAGCGCGCCGAGAGCGAGGACGGCACACACGGCCCAACGCCGTGTGTGCCGGATCTGTCCGGACGCTCGCATTACGGGGAGTGAGGCACCTGGTTGTAAACGTCTGGTCCTGTCCGTTGCATGAAACGCCTATGGCGAATGACTCACTTTGTTGTACGCGCGAACGCGGAGCGGGATACGCGCATAGTTTCCTCTGTGGTTAGCGGGAATTAAGGGAGCTCGAAAAAACGGCGCGGACGATAGCAGCAGAAATGTCGGGCTGTAAAGCTGAAATATTGGAATCTATACATACTGACCGCTCAGTCGGCAACGCGCGACAATGCACGCATGAAGCGTGTCGTTGCCATCCTCTTTCTCCTGTCGTTCGCGCTCTCCGCCGCCGCGCAAACGAACGCGCAGCTCGCCGAGCGCGTACGTGCCGAATTCCTCTTTTCCTGGCGCGCCTACGAGCGCTACGCGTGGGGCCACGACGAGCTGCGGCCGCTCTCGAAGACGCCACGCGACTGGTACGGGCAATCGCTGCTGATCACGCCCGTCGACGCTCTCGATTCGCTGATCCTCCTCGGCTTTCCGGCCGAGGCGGAGAAGGCGCGGAAGCTCATCGACGAGACGCTCTCCTTCGACAAGGACATCTCCGTCAAGAACTTCGAGATCACGATCCGCGTCCTCGGCGGGCTCCTCTCCGGCTACGAGCTCACCGGCGACAAGCGCCTTCTCGCCCTCGCCGACGATCTCGGCACGCGGCTGTTGCCCGTGTTCAACTCCCCCACCGGGATGCCGTATGTAAACGTCAATTTAAAAACAGGAAAGATCAGTGGCACGAAGACGAATCCCGCCGAGGTGGGGACGCTACTGCTCGAATTCGGGACGCTGTCGAAGCTGACGGGGAAGCCGGTCTACTACGCCAAGGCGAAGAACGCCGTCGTCCAGCTCTACAACCGCCGCTCCAAGATCGGCCTCGTCGGCGACGAGATCGACGTCGAGAGCGGGCAGTGGACGAGCCGCGCCAGCCACGTCGGCGGCGGCATCGACTCGTATTACGAGTACCTCCTCAAGTGCGCGAAGCTCTTCGGCGACAACGATTGCGAGGCGATGTGGCGGACGTCGATCCGCGCCGCCGACACGTACCTCGCCGATCCGCCCTGGTACGGCGAGGCCGACATGGAGACCGGCAAGCGCACGGCCACGGAGTTCGGCGCGCTCCACGCGTTCTTCCCCGGCCTTCTCGCCCTCGGCGGCGATCTCCCCCGCGCCAAAGCGCTCGAAGACGCCGCGTTCCGCATGTGGCAGCTCCACGGCATCGAGCCGGAAGTCCTCGAGTACAAAACGATGACTGTGACCTATCCTGCCTATCCGCTCCGCCCGGAGATCGTCGAGTCGGCGTACGTCCTTCATCGCCTGACGCACGACCGGCGCTACGTCGAGATGGGCAAGGTCTTTCTGGACGACCTGGTCGCGCACTGCCGCACCGAGGACGGCTATACGACTCTCAAGAGCGTCGTGACGATGGAAAAAGGCGACCTGATGCCGAGCTACTTCCTCGCCGAGACACTGAAGTACCTCTATCTATTGTTCGCGCCGGACAGCGCGCTCGACTTCAAGCGCAACATTTTTACGACGGAGGCGCATCCGCTGCGGATCGGAGCGCCGGCGTCCGCGCCGGCCGGCTCGGCGCCGTCTCGGCGCCGGCGGCGGGACGCCGCCGGACCAGCCGCCGGGACGGCGGCGCTCCGCGAACGCAACCCCCACTCGCCGTGTTATAGCCTCTGATGAAGAACTCATGGACCGGTGGCGAGACCCCGACCCAAACCGTGGACGACGGCGGCGGGAGCCTCGCCGTGGCCGTTCATCGCTGTGATCCCGGCGCGTTCGAGAGGCTCATCCAGCGCTTCGAGCGGCCGCTCTTCGCCTACGCCGACGGCATCCTCCAGAACGCCTTCGACGCGCAGGAAGTCGTGCAGGACGCGCTCATGCGCGCGCACAAGGCGCTCACGCGGCAGTACGACGAGGCGCGCTGCGCGGCGCTGGCGCTGCGGCCGTGGCTCTTCCGCACGGTGCGCAACCTGGCCCTGAACAAACTCCGCTCGAAGCGCAGCTCCCTCGAGCAGCCGCTCGAGGCGTTCGACGACGGCAGGCTCGGGCCGTTCGTCCACCTCGAAGGCTCGGAGCTGGAGCGGAAGGAGGAGATCGAGCTGCTCAAGCGGGCCATGTCGCTGCTGCCCGTCGACGCGCGCGAGCTCATCGTCCTCCGCTTCATGGAGGAGATGCCGTACGCGGAGATCGCCAAGACCGTGGGCGCGTCCGAGGCCGCGCTAAGGGGGAAAGTGTTCCGGTCGCTGAAGCTGCTGAGGGACGCGCTGGAACAGAAGGGAGTCGCATATGCAATGTAGAGCCGCACTCACGCGCATCGACGCGCTGCGGACGCGCGAGCTCGCGCCCATCGAGCAGACCGCCGTCGAGCAGCACCTCAAGACCTGCCGGAGCTGCAACGAGTCGACCGACGACGTCGATTCGCTCGCCCACGCCGTCAAGGCGATCGCCGCCGTGCCGGCGCGTTCCTGCTGCGACGACGTCAAGCGGGCCTGCGTCGATTCTTACGACCGCGTCGGCGACCTGTGGGTCGCGTTCTCGAAGGACGGAATCCGGATGGTCGCCGCCGCCGATTCGATCGACGACCTGCGCGCGCCGTACGCGAAGCGCTACGGGCGCGAGCTCGCGCCGGCGCCGATTCCGGAGGCGCTGCGGCGCCAAATCCTCGCGGCGACGACGGGCGAAGGCGTCGACGCCCCGCGCGTCGACCTCGAGCCGACGAACGACCTCGAGCACGATGTCCTGCAGACGCTCGCGCGCATCCCGCGCGGGCAGGTGCGGACGTACGCCTGGGTGGCGCGCCAGGTCGGCCGCCCCCGCGCCGTGCGCGCCGTCGGCAACATCATCGCCCGCAACGTCGTGCCGTACCTCGTGCCGTGCCACCGCGTGGTGCCGTCGTCGGGCGGCGTCGGCAACTACATCTTCGGCAGCGAGAAGAAGCGGGACATCCTCGAGCGCGAAGGCGTGCCGGTCGACGAGCTCGAAGCGCTCGCCCGCGAGCACGTCCGCTACATCGGCTCGCGCACGACGCACGTCTTCTGCTTCCCGACGTGTCACGGCGCGCGCAGGATTCAGGAGAAAAACAAAGTGCCGTTCCGCGACGCCGACGAGGCGATGGAAAGCGGTTACCGACCTTGCCGTTCGTGTCAACCGGTGGTAGCCGCATGAGCGCGTTATTGCTACCGATCGCCGAGCCCGACGTCCATGCGGTCTCCATCCCCGCGCGCACGTTCACCGGCGACTTCTGGTTCACGCGCCGCACGGACGACCGTCTCTGGTTCGCCCTCGGCGACGTGGCCGGCAAGGGGCTGCCGGCGGCGCTCGTCATGGCGATGATCCAGGAGGAGCTCGAGCAGCGCGTCAATTCCTGCGCGCGCGCCGGCTGCAATCCGGCCACGACCATGCAGCGGCTGCACGACTTCCTCCGCCCGCTCCTCCCGCGGAATCGCTTCGCCACCGCGGCCATCGGCTGGCTGCGCGACGACGGCCTTCTCACGCTCGTCAACGGCGGCCACTGTCCGCCGCTCGTCCTGCGCGCCGACGGCCGCATCGAGGCCATCGACTCGACCGGCCCCGTCGTCGGCGTGCTCGAAAAATCCCGCTGGACCGCCGTCACGCTCACCCTCGGCGAGGGCGACAAGCTCCTCCTCTACAGCGACGGCGTCGTCGAGGCGGCGTCGGCCGACGGAGAAGAGTTCGGCCAGGACGGCCTCGAGCGCGCCCTTCCGCGCACGCCCGCCTCGGCCCGCGGTGTCGCCAGCGCCGTCGTCGACGCCGTCCGCCGCCACGCCGCCAGCAACGCGCACCAGGACGACCTCACGGTACTGGTGATCGGGCGATAGATCAGGGCGCAGGGCGCAGGGCGCGGGGCGCAGGTGGTTGTCGTGCGGCTGCGCGGATGCTGCCTATGGCCGAGGGTCGCGCGGCCGCAAAGAAACCACCTGCGCCCTGCCCCCTGCCACCTGTTCCCTGCCTTTTTGTGTCCCCGCTCACGGACGGACGCGCAAAAGGGACTTATCAATACGGGCCGATCCAGTTCCCATCAACAATTTAATTGGAGTGAAAATGAAGCGATTTGTCGCGGCTCTTGCTGTTTTTCTCAGTTTTGCCGTCTCTGCGTTCGCCAGCGAAAGCTGGCTTCTCGACATCCCCCTGCGGGGCATCGCCAACGATGAAACAGGCAAGGTCCGCCTGCTCATGGACCTCGACTCTCCGCCGGCCGGCTCACAGCTCGTCGTGAACGGCGCGACCACGCTGAACCTCAACAGCTCGGCGATGATCAACGGCGACTCGGTTGCCTTCAACGCCGGCACCGGCAACCAGATCGAGATCATCTACCAGCCGCTGTCGAACTTCGGCGCCGACTTCTGCGCGGGCGGCGGCGCCGTCGAGAAGCAGATCCCGATGCGCTTCGTCGGCGCGCAGGACATCGTCGCGTTCCGCATCAGCTCTTACGCCGTGGCCGCGCCGGCCGCGGAGTGCTCGCAGGTCTCGAAGCACGTCGGCGACACGCCCGCGAACGTGCAGATCGTCGGCGACGGCGTGGCTCCCGCGCTCAATGCGACGTTCAAGGGGCGCATCCCGTTCGACGTCGTCCTCGTGCTCGACAAGTCCGGCAGCATGGCCGACCTCCCGCCGGGCTCGAACGCCGGCCCGGTCAAGGCCGACATCCTCAAGTCGGCGGTGCAGGGCTTCGTCTCGCAGTGGGAGCAGATCGACGCGCCGGTGCCGGGCGGCAAGGACGACTCGCCCGACCGCCTCGGCGTGGTCTTCTTCGACAGCACCGCGGCCGCGCAGACGCTCGCGGGCGGCGATCCGCCGGCGAACTTCTTCCTGCAGCGCGGCGGCGCCAACGCCTGGGACACCGTCATCAACAAGGCCAACACGCTGGCGCCGGGCAGCTCGACGTCGATCGGCGACGGCGTCAACCAGGGCATGCTGCAGTGGAAGAACGATCCGAAAAACGATCTCTCCCTCGTCGTCGTCACCGACGGCATGCAGAACACCGCGCCGCTGATCACGCCGACCGGCAGCGGCTTCCTCGGCCTCACGCCGGTGGCCGGCCTCGACCAGGAGCTGCGCAAGCGCTTCGTCCCCATCCAGACCGTCGGCTTCGGCACGCCCGCGCAGGTCGATGAGGACCTGCTCCGCAACATGTCGCTGGAGACCTCGGGCGTGTCGTACATGGCCGTGAACGCGACGACGATGTTCAACAAGTTCGGCTTGACGCTCGTGGCCATTCTGAAAGGCAACACCGCGTCGATCGCCACGCGGCACGACGACACGATCAACGGACCCGGCCCGACCGCGCCGCTTCCCGTGCTCGTCGACAGCTCCGCGCAGCGCGTCGTCTTCTCGCTGCAGTGGGCGCCGCCGCTGCAGAACGTGCTCGACCTCGAGGTCTTCAAGCCCGGCTCGAACGTGGTGGCCGCGCCGACGGCGAGCAAGAAGCAGCCGCAGATCGCGCTGCAGCGCTTCGACAATCCGGCGCCGGGAACGTGGAACGTGCGCGTGAAGCGCACGCCCGACCAGCACATCGTGCCGATCGATTACACGTTGAACGTCTTCTTCGCCGAGAAGCACCTCGACTACCAGTTCTCGCTCGATAACCTCCACGCCGTCACCGGCGATACGATCGGCATCCGCGTGCTCGCGGCGTGGGACGGCCGGCCGATCACCGGCCTGCCTCCCGGCGCCATCCGCGTCCGTTTGCAGCGGCAGCTCACCGGCCTCGGCACGGTGCTGCACAACACCGACCGCCGCGTGCCGACCGGCACGACCCTGACGCCGTCGGGCGACATCCAGACCCCGCTCGACGTCAAGCTCGCCTCGTTCAAGGGGCAGTCGCTGCTCTCGCAGATCGCGCTGCAGGACGTCGTCACCGTGCCGCTGACCGAAGTCGGGAACGGCGTCTATGCCACGACGTTCGACCAGACCACGATCGCCGGCACGTACGCCTTCGAAGCGCTGCTCGACTGGGACACGCGCCTCACCGGCCACGTCCACCGCGAAGAGCGGCTGGAGCAGGACGTGAGCGTCAAGGCCGACCCGGTGAAGACGACGGTGACGACGGTGCAGACCTCGCCCGGCGTCTGGACGGTGACGGTGACGCCGATCGACCGCTTCGACAACTACCTCGGACCCGGCTACGCGTCGCGCATCCACGCGCGGCTGCGCAGCGAGCTCGGCTCGATCAGCGAAGTGCCGGTCGATGCGCGCCAGACCGGCGACTACGTGTTCACCGTGCGCGGCGTGACGACGACGCCGCAGGTCATCGTGTTCGTCGATGGAGTATTGATCGGAGAGCCCCCAAGGAGCTAACGCGCGAAGCCGTACCGCAGCTCCACCATGACTCGTTTCTGCCCGCCGGCGTCGATGCCCTCGACGCCGGCGCGCACGTTCCCGCGCGGGTACCAGAAGAGCGCCGCGGTGACGGCGTGCTTGTGGATCGCGGCGCTTTGGAACGCGTCACCGCGCAGCGTGGCGCGGACGCTGCCGAGGCGGCGCGACAACAATAGATAGCTGGCGCGGATGTCGCTCGGGTAGCGCTCGCCGAACACCTCGATCACCGTCCTCCCCCATCCGCTCTCCGCCGCCAACGTCCAATCGTTCATCGTCAGGTCGGCGCTGGCGATGTCGAAGCGCGTCGCCCAGTCGAACAGGTCGCCGTAATCGAGCGCGTCGCCGCGGTTGTCGATGCGCGTGTACTGCACGTTCGCGAACTGGTTGTTCCAGCGCGCGCGGTACGACCAGCCGAGGCGGCCGTCGTTCTCCGCGGAGACCGAGCTGAAGTACGTGCCGTCGACCGGCAGGTGCTCGCCGAGGACCGCCCAGTGGTCGCGCATCTCCCAGCCGCGCGAGGCGGGGAGCGCGCCGAACGTGTCGTTGCCGCGGAAAACCGTCGCGCCGCCGGTCAGCGCGTTGCGCCACGTGTACGCGACGTCGACGCCGATCGGCCGCAGCTCCTCGCCGAGCCAGCTGTTCAGCGCCGACGGCGTGATCGTGTACGGCGTCGCCCACAGCGCGTCGACGTTCTCGCGCGACGTGGGGAGGAAGAACGCGCCGGCGAGGATGCGCACGCGGTCGCGGCCGGGATGCAGCTTCGCCTCCGCGTACGCCTCCACGATCCCGACCCGCCCGTGCTTCGATCCCTCGGCGTCGTCGCGCGCGAGCAGGTGCACGTGCGTGCCGAGCGTCATCGACGGGCGCCAGTCGATGCCGAGCTGCACCTGGGCGTTGCCGCCCGTGTCGCCGAGCGGCGGGCCGGCCGTGCGCGACGCGCCGCGCAGCAGCGTGAAACCGCTGAGCTGCAGCGCGTCCGACGCACAGAGCGGTGTTGCGAGCGCGACCACCAGCAGCGCGGCGCGCGTCACAAAACGTTGGCGGCCAGGCGCCGAGCGGGGGAAGTGGCTGTACAGTTGCAGCGTTCAGCAATTATGCGCTTGGTCGCCCGTCTTCTCATCACCTCGCTACTCGCCTGCCCGCCGCTCGCCGCGGCGACGATCGAGGTGGCCGTGCACGACGGACGCGGCGGCGCGGTGCACGACGCCGTCGTCTACGCCGTCCCCGAATCGCGCCCCGTCCCGCCGCCGAAGCGCACCGCGGTGATGGAGCAGAAGAACCGCGCCTTCATTCCCCACGTCCTTCCCGTGCAGACCGGCACCGCCGTCCGCTTCCCGAACCTCGACGACGTGCAGCACCACGTCTACTCGTTCTCCCCCGCCAAGCCGTTCCAGCTTCCGCTGTACAAGGGCAACCCGCCGAACGCCGTCGTCTTCGACAAGCCCGGCGTCGTCACGCTCGGCTGCAACATCCACGATCAGATGAGCGCGTTCATCGTCGTCGTCGACACGCCGTACTTCGAGAAGACCGCGGCGAACGGCCGCGCCGCGCTGCGCGACCTCGAGCCGGGCCGCTACTCGGTCCACGTCTGGACGGCTGACACGGACCGCGAGCCGGCGCCGAAGAGCGTGACCGTGGGCGAGCGCGCCGACCTGACGTTCACCATCGGGCGCTGACATGGCCGTCCGCACCTTCCAGGCGCGACTTCTCTGGCTGATCGTGGCCGTGCTCGTGCTGCTCGAAGCGGGGACGCTGATCTCGGTCTACTTCACCGGCCGGGACACGCTGCTGCAAAGCGTCGACAAGGAGCTCGGCGTCGGCGCGAACCTCTTCAAGGGCTCGCTCGACCGCCGCGCGCAGGGGCTATCCCGCAATCTCCGCATCCTCACCTACGACTTCGCGTTCCGCGCGCTCGTGGCGGCCGGCGACGTGCCGACGATCAGCTCCGCGCTGGAGAACCAGGCCAAGCGCGTCGACGCCGGCGCCGTGCTCCTCGTCGGCCTCGACGGCAACGTCACCGCCGACACGCTCGAGGGGCGGCTGGCCGGCCGCCGCTTCCCGTTCCCGGCGATGATCGCCGACGCGCGGAAAAACGGCGAGGCGTCGGCGACGATCACGTTCGACAACAAGCCCTACCAGTTCGTGATCGTGCCGATCCGCGCGCCGCAGACGATCGCCTGGCTCTGCGCCGGATTCGAGATCGACGAGACGGCGCTGGCCGAGGTGCGCCGCCTGACGTCGCTGGACGTCTCGCTCTGGAGCAGCGCGGCGGGATTGATCTCCACGCTTGCGCCGCAGGAGCGCAACGACCTGCTCGCGCACATGCCGCGGGCGCCGCAGACGACGATCCACCTCGGCAACGCCGAATACGAGACGCTGCTGCAGCCGCTGCCGACCAGCGACCGGTCCAGCATCAGCGTCGTGCTCCAACGCAATCTGACCGAGGCCGCCAAGCCGTTCGTCGCGCTCGAGCTGGAGATCTTCGGACTGTCGTTCGTGATGCTCCTCGCCGCCGTCGTCGCCGCGATCATCTTCTCCCGCTCGGTCAGCCGGCCGCTGCGCGTCCTCGCCGAGGGCGCGGGGCGCATCGAGCACGGCGACTACGTCTCCCCCATCGCCATCGAACAGGAAGACGAGATCGGCCAGCTCGCCACCGCGTTCAATCAGATGCAGTCGGCCATCGGCGCGCGCGAGGAGCAGATCATCCATCAGGCCACGCACGACGCGCTGACGGGGCTGCCGAACCGCACGCTGTTCCTCGACCGGCTGCAGCAGTCGATCGCGACGTCGAAGCGCAGCGGCGAGTCGGTGGGCATGATCATGATGGACGTCGACCGCTTCAAGGAGATCAACGACACGCTCGGGCATCACTTCGGCGACCAGCTGCTGATCGAGATCGGCCGCCGCCTCGCGCAGACGCTGCGCGAGAGCGACACGGTGGCGCGCCTCGGCGGCGACGAGTTCGCGGTCAAGTTCACGGCGCCGACGGCGCGGCACGCCACCGAGGTCGCCGCGCGCGCCGGCACGGCCTTCGACGCGCCCTTCGTCCTCGGCGACGTCTCCATCGACGTCAACGCGTCGCTCGGCATCGCCCTGTACGGGATGCACGCGAACGACGCGGAGACGCTGATGAAGCGCGCCGACATCGCCATGTACGACGCGAAGAAGAACCACAGCGGCTTCGCGTTCTACGAGCCGGGCCGCGACGAGCACTCGTTGCGCCGCCTGGCGCTGATGATGGAACTGCGCCAGGCCGTGGCCCGCGACCAGCTCGAGCTGCATTTCCAGCCGAAGGTCGACGTGCGCCGCGAGCGCGCCGTGCACGCCGAGGCGCTGGTGCGGTGGAACCATCCGCGGCACGGACGGATGCGCCCCGACGAGTTCATCCCGCTGGCCGAGCAGTCGGGCAACATCGGCCTGATCACGAAGTGGGTGATCCGCCGCGCCATCGCGTACTGCGCGGAGTGGAACCGCGGCGGTCTCGATCTGTCCGTGGCCGTGAACCTCTCTGCGCTCGATCTCTTCGACACGGAGCTGCCGACGTTCATCAGCGGACTGCTCTCCGAGGCGGGGCTGCCGCCGTCGCGCCTCGTGCTGGAGATCACGGAGAGCGCGGTGATGAAGGACACGGCGTACGCGCTGAAGATCCTGCGCGACCTCAAGCGCCGCGGGATCATCCTGGCGATCGACGACTTCGGCACCGGCTACTCGTCGCTCGCGCACCTGAAGCGCCTCCCCGTGGACGAGCTGAAGATCGACAAGTCGTTCGTGCAGAACCTGACGGAGAACGCGACGGACGACCTAGTGATCGTGCGCTCGACGATCGAGCTCGGACACAACATGGGCCTCGTGGTGATCGCCGAGGGAGTGGAGACGCTGGAGTCGTGGCACATCCTCAAACGCCTCGGCTGCGACATGGGCCAGGGCTACTTCATGTCGCCGCCGCTGCCCGCGACGGAGTTCCGCGAGTGGCTGCGGCGCTCGACGTGGGGGGAAGCGGGGAGCGCGGTTGCGCAGGGCGTTCCGGCCAGTGGGACGACGGGGACGTAATGTACGACGATCTCTCCGCAATCGCGGATGAATTGAACAACTAACACCTCCTCCACGAACCGCTGACGCTGCGCGATGTGCGAGCCTCGCGGCCGCGTGAATCAGCGCGACACGCCCAAGTCGCCGCTTTGTCCCAAATTCGCGATGACGGTGCCTCCGTTCGAGGAATTGATGATGTACCAGAGGCCGTAACCTTCGTTGAAAATACAAATGTCGGCTTTACCGTCGCCGTCATAGTCGCCGGGCATCGGCTGGTCGCCGCCCGAGCCGCCCCACTGCACCACGCGCGTGCCGCCGTTCGACGAAAGGATGATGTACCAGTGGCCGTCGACCGGGCTCTCGATGGCGATGTCAGCCTTGCCGTCGCCGTCGTAGTCGGCCGGCACCGGAATGTCGCCGCCGGTACCTCCCCACTGCACCACCCGAGTCGCTCCGGTGCTCGAATTGATGATGTACCAAATGCCGGTGCCGGGATTCTGGAATGCAATGTCGGCCTTGCCGTCGCCGTCGTAGTCGGCGGGCGCCGGAATGTCGCCGCCAGATCCTCCCCATTTAACGGTGCGCGTGGCGCCGTCGGACGACTGCAGAATGTACCAGTAGCCGGTAGTAGGGCGGAAGACTGCGATGTCGGTGATTCCGTCGCCGTCGTAATCAGCCGGGGCCGGCTTGTCGCCGGGGAGCCCCCACTGCACCACGCGAGTGGCGCCGGTGCTCGAAAGAATGATGTACCAAAACGCGGTCGACGTACGGAAGATGGCGATGTCTGCCTTGCCGTCGCCGTCATAGTCCCCCTGTACCGGGACGTTCCCCGGGCCGCCCCATTGGACGGACGGGCCATTCGCGATGTACCACATGCCCGTCGACGGACGATACACGGCGACGTCGGTCTTGTGGTCGCCGGTGTAATCGCCATGGACATAATGGCCGCTCCACCCCAGTGTCGTAAACGTCGCGTCGACGCCGTAGACCGTTCCCGCCGAACTCGTCGCTTTGGCGCGGTAGTGATAGAGCGTGTTCTGGGTGAGGCCGCCGAGCGTTCCCGAGATCGCCTGCGAGGCCACCCCGGTGAGCGTCTGCGCCGACACGGCGCCGCCATACGCCGTCGTCGTTCCGTATTCGAAGAACGTCGTCGCAGACATGCCGTTCGGATTCACGGTTCCGCTCAGCGCCGCGCTGGTTTGCGTGATCGAGCTCGCACTCCCCGTCACGACGATGGGAGGCAGACAACTGGCCGTCGTGAATGTCGCGTCGCTGCCGGACGTCGTGCCAGCCGAATTCGTCGCCTTGGCGCGGAAATGATACGTCGTGCTGCAAACGAGACCGGGAATCGAAGCGGAGATCGACTGTGCCGTGGTCCCGCTCAACGTCTGCGCCGCCATCGTCGCACCGTATGCCGTGCTCGCACCGTATTCGAACGAAGTCGCGGTCGACGCGCCATTCGGATTGACTGTGCCGTTGAGTGTCGCGGTGGTTGCCGCAACGGCCGTGGCGGAACCGGTCGTCACGGCCGGCGCCGTAATGGTCGTGACCGACGCCGGCAACGAGATGTCGTCGAGCAGGAACGTCGTCGGCAGGCTGCTGTCGGTGATGACGTCGAAGGCGATGTATAGGTTCGATCCCTTGTATGCCGACAGATCGATCGGCCCCACCTTGAAATAGACTCCGTCGGTATTGTTGGATGACGTCGCGTCTTCATTGGAGATCGTGGCGGCCGTCTTGATCCAGTTCCCGTTGCCGTCGTACAAATCGACATAGAGAAAGTCGTATGCGCCGTAGCCGATCCACTCCTGCGTGACGACGTTGACCCAGAAAGTCAGGTTCGCGGTCGGAGCATTGGAAGGAATGGCGACCAGTTGATAAATCAGGTCCGTCGAATTATCGTCGGCGCCGAGCTTGACGTAGTTTGTGCCGCTCTTCGGGTAGCCGCCGTGGAAGACGATCAGGTTGTGGCCGGCGGTCGGAGCGGCCGACCATCCCGGAGCGGAGTTGCCGGTGGCCGTGGCCGACTCGAAGCCTCCGTCGACGATGACGTCGGAGCCGCCTGACGAGCATGCCGATGTCGTGAACGTCATGTCCGCGCCGTAATTCGTTCCACCCGAATTCGTTCCCTTGGCCCGGAAGTGATACAGCGTGTTGCATGACAAGCCCGACAACGACGCCGAGATCGCCTGCGACGTCGTCCCGCTCAGCGTCTGCGCGGACGCCGTGCTTCCGTACGAGGTGGTCGTGCCGTAGTCGAACGACGCCGTGGTGGACGCCCCGTTAGGATTCACCGTGCCGTTCACCGTGGAGCCGGTTTGCGACACCGACGACGCCGCGTTTGTCGTCACCGTCGGTGCAGTCACCGAACAAGCCGACGTCGTGAAAGTCATGTCCGAGCCGTAATTCGTTCCGCCCGAATTCGTCCCCTTGGCCCGGAAGTGATACAGCGTATTGCATGGCAAGCCCGACAACGACGCGGAGATCGACTGCGACGTCGTCCCGCTCAGCGTCTGTGCGGCCGCCGTGCTTCCGTACGAGGTGGTCGTGCCGTAGTCGAACGACGTCGTGGTGGACGCCCCGTTCGGGTTCACCGTGCCGTTCACCGTGGAGCCGGTTTGCGACACCGACGACGCCGCGTTTGTAGTCACCGTCGGCGCGGTCACCGAACAAGCCGACGTCGTAAAGGTCATGTCCGCGCCGTAATTCGTTCCGCCCGAATTCGTCCCCTTGGCCCGGAAGTGATACAGCGTATTGCATGGCAAGCCCGACAACGACGCGGAGATCGACTGCGACGTCGTCCCGCTCAGCGTCTGCGCGGACGCCGTGCTTCCGTACGAGGTGGTCGTGCCGTAGTCGAACGACGTCGTGGTGGACGCTCCGTTCGGATTCACCGTGCCGTTCACCGTGGAGCCGGTTTGCGACACCGCGGACGCCGCGTTTGTCGTCACTGTCGGTGCCGAGCTCGCTCCCGACACGGTCACTGCGCCGGTCAGAGTCTTTGAATCCATGGAAAGATCGTTGCTGCTGATCGAGTTGTTCTCGTCCACGTCCAGCCACAAGGCCACGACCAGATCGTAAGTTCCGCTGGCCGTGCCCGCGGGGACTTGAAACGACCTGGATACGTTGTTGGCACCGACGTTGAGCGTGACTTTCGCGTCATGGGCCGGATCGTCGATGTAGCCGGAGGCACTGGAGTAGAGGCTCGCGCCGATGATGACTTGATCGTGAGCCAGCCCTGCGGAATTGCTTGCAGTAACACTAATACTGAACGTCTGTCCTGCCGCGATGCTCGTGGGCGCCGGCGACGCGCTCGAGATGGTCAGCGGCGAGGTCATGTAGGCAGTGCGCTCGCCCGAGGACGTTCCGTCGATGCCGCCGTTCGCGTTGTAATAATGATTCACGATCCACGGCCATAATTTTCCCTGCACGTCCCATCGGTAGCTGCCCCATTGCGACATACCGCCGCCATGTCCGGCGAGTGAATAGCCCTGTTCGACCGAATCCGACAGGCACGGCCAGGCCGATGGGCGGCCGCAGAATCCGTCGCCGCAACTGGTCCATGTATATCCGCCGCCCGAACATGTGCCGGTGGGACACAGATTGTTGTTATGCGCAGAGTACTCGGCATGTAACAAGCTCCCGGATTTCTGCAGCATGATTCCGGCTGTTTTCTTCGCCGTATACCCTGTAGAGTTGCTGAACATCTGGCACGCGCAACTAGAACAGATGTCATAGAAGGTGTCGCTGTGTCCGTCGTGCGTGTAGACGTGATACGCGCCGTACGCGCGATACGGAACAGAGCCGGACCGCAGCGACTGGACACCCCAACTTCCCGGCCATTCGGCGACCCAGCCCTGGCTCACGTAGTCTTCGAGATTGAAGGTTTGTGATTGACTGCAAGGGCCGCAGCTCGTGTTGCCGCACGTCGTTCCGTTCTTGCTGCAGCATCCCCAGGTGCTGCTGAAGCCGACTTTGATGGTCGGCGGCGGCTGTTTCGCGACGAGGGCCTGAGGAGCGGACACGAGATGGCTGTCATCGCCGACCGGCGGCGACTTCGACAGTGCCTCGATCGAACCGGCGGCGCTGAGCTCGCTCAGTTTTTCCGGCGAAAGCAGCATCTTCGGGGTCCGGTCCTCGATCAGCTCGCCGGTCCCAACGAACATGAGCATGTTTTTCTGAAGCCGACGGCCGCCGGTCACGAAGACGTTCTGCTCTTTGCGCTTCGTGAATCCGGTTTGTTCATAAACAATCGTCTCGCTGATGGCGGCGACGACGTCGTCGCCGAGTTTCATCTGCCCAGGGACCGGGATCGCCGCGGTGTAGTACCCGTTTCGATCGCTGACAGCGGTGATGGCCGTTCGTTCAAACGTGACCTTTACGTCGGAAATCGGCTGGCCGGTTTCATCGTCGGTGATGTAGCCGCTGATGACGGCGGTGGTCACGGGTAGTGCCGCCTCGAGCGCCGCGAACCGGGAAACGTTCGCCGTTTCCTGCACGGGCGAGAGGATGTAGCGGTCGCGATGCGTCGTTCCGGCCTCGATGACGAACCAACTCGTCATCGTCTTGTAGCCGTCGGCCTTCAATTCGACCTCGTACTGGCCGGCGGGATAGCTTCTGACGGTTTCGCCTGACGTCGCCTGAAAAGAATCGATGGCCGGGCTCTCTCCGCCGCGGCGGACCGAGACTGAGGCCGGCACGGCATATCCGGTATTCAGATCGCGAAAGCTGAACGCAATCGATCCCTCTTCCGGTCCTGCCGCTGCCTGCATCGGCAGAGCAACCATGCCCACGATCATCAGCGCGAAGAGACCTCTCGCGCACAGGCGAGCCAATCCGAATCCTCTCATGCTCAACCTCTCTCAGCAGAATTACTGAAGTAAGCCCGGCTACATCTTCCGTGTAGCAGGCATCGTTAAGGTTGTGATGCGAGTCACCCCTTGACGTGACGTTGCATCGAGCACGTGGGGCGCAAGAGACTCCTCCTGATGGCCGATCTCTTCTTTCCGGCGGCAGCGACTGCCTGCAGTGGCTCCGCAGCGCGGCGTCCGCCCTACTCTCGAAAGAAAGGGGGAGAAAAGCGGCCGCCGGGTCACTCCAACCGATGGATGGCAAGCGGCAGCTGCGGCATGGCACAATGGTCAAAACGTTCAATGGAGCGCCGCGATCCAAGTGTCCTCGGGCGCGCTCACGGTGCGTGGCGAACGCCGCGGCCTCGGTGGTGGACCATCGCCGCGGCTGTGGTCGTCGTCATGGCCGGGGCGGTGCCGTGGGTCTTGCCGCACGTGCGGTTCTGGCTTTCGCTGCGGACGCTCCGCCGGGCCGCCGCGATGACGTACCGCGGCGTTCCCGGCCGGCTCGCCGGCTTCGCTTGGACACCGAAAGGGCCCCCTAATAAAGAGGCTCGCGCGACGACGATGGTGTTTTCCGAGACGACGATCCGCGGCGTCGCCACAGGTGTCCTTCGCCGCGTCAGGAACGACGCATCTCCCGAGTCGCAGCACGTGGAGGGATTGGCGTACGTCTTGTCGTCGCATCTAGACGAGGCGCTCGCGGCGTTGCGCAAGGCAGTCGCCGCGGACACGGCGGAGGCGTGGAACGACCTCGCCGTCGTGCGCGATGCGACCGCGATGCGGCAGGGGCGCGACTCCCAGTGGCCAGCTGCATTGTTCGCCGTCGATCGCGCGTTGCAGATCGAGCCACGGTTTGCCGAGGCAGCGTTCAATCGAGCGCTGATCCTCGAGCAGATGGGGCTGACGGCGCCAGCGCGCAGCGCATGGAAACACTATCTCGAGATCGACGGCGCATCAGCATGGAGCGTGGAGGCGCAGGAACATCTGCGGGCGCTCCCATCACCAGCGACGTCCGACTTCAAACGAGACCTTGCCGCGACCCGCAACGCATTCATCGCCGGCCGGCGCGGCGCGGTCGCCGTGCTGGTACGCGAGTCTCCGCAGGAGTCTCGGACATGGGGAGAGGCACCGCTACTCGGCGAATGGGGACGGCTGGTCGGCCGCAAGCAGACGGCGGCAGCCGCCACGCAGCTTGATTTCGTCAATGCAATCGCCAACGCCCTCGCCGCAACGAGCGGCGAGCGGCTCCTCGCCGACGAAGTCGCGGTAATCCACGCGACGAATGATCCGGAGCGCCTCCGCCTGCTCGCCGACGCGCATGCGCACTACGACGCCGGACGGAAGCTCCTCGGCGAGCGAGGATACGGTAAGGGACGGATGGTTCTCGATTTGGCGGCGGAACAATTCAGCCGCGCCGGCGCCCCGATGGCCGACGTCGCGCGCTACTTCGCTGCCGTCGCGCGGTTCGAGCAGAACGACGTTGCCGGCGCGCGCGCTGGCCTTGTCGCGCTCGTCGACCGATGCGATCGATCGCGGCACAAGGCGCTATACGCGCAGGAATTGTGGCAGCTAGCACGCTGTGATCTCTTTCAGGGAGCGTGGAGCACCGCATTTGACGGGCACCTCGCGGCCATGCACGCCTTCGCACAACTCGGCGAGCGCGCGAATGAGATCGTGATGCAGAGCGTCGTCGCCGATATGTTCGAAGAGATTGGCAACGGCGATCACGCTTGGCAACTGCGCGCCGGTGTGTTCGCGGCGCTCAGCGAGCGCAATGCGACCAACTCCATCGCTCGCGCGATGGCGAACGCGGTGCGCTCGGCGCTCCGAATGCACCGGTACGACGCGGCCACGGCGCTCGCGAACCTCACCATCGAATTCGCACGAGCAGAGCGCGACCCGCTCATCCTAGCCGACGCGCAGATTCAGCGCGCGCGCATCGCCGCCGAACGCGGCGCCGCAACCGTCGATCTCGAGGAGGCACGGCGCGCGGTGAGCACAATTGCAGACACCGCACTCCGGCGCCGCAGCGAAGTCGACCTTTCAGTGGTCGAAGGGATCCTCCGCAGCCGTGAGGAGCCGCAGGCGTCGATGGCACTTTTAGGCAACGCGATCAAATTCTACGAACGCCACGAGCTTTCGTTTTCAATCGCCAATGCCTACCTACAACGCTCGCGGGCTCGATCGGCCGCTCACGACGACGCAGGTGCGATCCAGGACGCCGATCGCGCGCTCGCCGAGGTGGAACGCCAACGCGCCGCGGTTCGCGACGACAATCGGGCGCTCTTCTTCGACACTGCTGCGGATGTTTTCGAACAAGCCATCCTGCTGCGACTTCGGGCCAAGGACGCCGCGGACGCGTATGCGATCGCTGAACGCGCACAGGCGAGGACCCTCGCAGAAGGACGTCACGTCGAATCCGCGCAGCCGGCCACCATCCGCACCGCGCTCGCTCCCGGCGAGGCGCTGCTGCAATACGCCTACATACCGGAGGGCGTCGCGGCGTTCGTCGTTACGCGCGAAGGCACATCGGCTGAGGTCGTCTCCCTCGATCGAGAAGCACTGTCGGAACAGATCGACTCGTTACGCCGCCTCATCCGTGCGCGCGAGCCGGTCGGCGATATACGCGCAGCCGGGGAAGCCCTGGAACGCGCGCTGATCGCGCCGGTACGCGCCCGCATCGAAGACCATCCGGACCTCATCATCGTCGCCGACCGCGATTTGCAGAACGTACCTTTCGCCGCGCTCGCGAGCGGCGCCTCGGGCAAGTTCCTGGTCGAGGAGCACGCAATCACGATCGCGCCGAGCGGCACGTTCGCAACGCTGGTCGCGGCACGCCCGATTCAATCGGCTCTCTTCGCCGGGAACCCTGCGGCTCCGGCATTCGATTCACTCGGCGGCGCCGAAGCGGAAGCGAGGGAGAGCGCGGCGTTGTATCCGGCGGCCACGACGCTGCTCGCGCGCGAGGCGTCGCGGTCGCGCTTCATCGCCGCTGCCGCGGAAACCTCTCTGATTGAGTTCGCCGGACACACGACCGGGGCCGGCACCGACATGCCGGCACTGGTTCTCGCGCCGGCCGACGGCGATGACGGTCTTCTGTCATCCGCCGCGATCAGCCACCTCTCTCTCCAACGCAGCGCCATCGTCGTGTTGGCCACATGCAGCAGCGCGCGCGGCCGGGAGAGTCACGTCGAAGGGACGCCGACGCTCTCGCGCGCGTTCCTGGCCGCCGGAGCGCCGACCGTTGTCGGCACGTTGTGGGACATCGACGACGCGCGCTCGACGCCGCTCTTCGTCGCGTTCCACCGCCGCTTTTCGCGCGGCGTGCCGGCTCCGCGCGCTTTGCAACAGGCACAACTCGCCGCACTGCAGTCGCCAGATGCCAACACGCGGCACCCCGCCACGTGGGCACCCATTGAAATCTTTGGAACCGGACGACGGCTCCAGCAATAGGAGGACAGCAACATGACGAACTATCTGAACATCGTTCAATTTGTCGGTCTCGTCACATTCATCCCTTCGCAACAGCGTTTTCTTCTCCCAAAGACGGACGATCACACTGCATTTCTAGCATTCCCCGACGGCGACGCGGATGCGAGTCAATGGGGAACGATCGCAGATCTGAATTTTCAGCCGTATAAATATATCCTTCTGAACGGCGACACGATCACGTTCCCGAATGCCACTGGGGGCATCGACCTTCACAGCCCTGGCTTCCTGCCGCACCTGAGGCAATGCTGCGTCGGCATCGGTGATCTGAAATTCGACGCCGCGATTGCCGCAATCGTTTCACTCCCACGCGGCGATTTCGGCTGGACGGGCGACGGAACTTATGCATGCTCGACTGTCGTCGACGTGGAGACCGAAGGCTATATGGTCGTCGTCTCCGGAGGTAAGAAGATCACGTTCAATAAGCCCGCGAGGCTGGTCATAGGAAACTCGCCGTCAATTCCGCTAGTTGCACCCGACGAGCAGGCACGACGCGCGTCCGCTGCCCCAATGGAGCATTGGGAGCATTACTACGAGATGTTCGAGCAGACAGAAGGATGCCACAGCATACCGCCGCACAACCTCTGCGTCTTCGCAAAGAGGAACCCGAAGCCCAAAAACCCTCTAATTGAAGAAAAGCATTTCGGGGCCGAAATCGACTGTTCGAACTCACAATACCCGTGACCGGCATCAGTCGCGACGCCGCTTCGCCTGCGGGAATTCATCCGCAACCTTCCCTGAACGGTTCCTCCCGATGCGGGTCGTACCGGCCTGTCACGCCGGAGGTCGCGGGTTCGAGCCCCGTCCGCCCCGCCGATCCAAGCTCTTGATGAACCGCCACTGGAGCGGCTTCGCGTGCGGACGCCGAAGCTCGACGGGATCGAGTTGCTGCGCAAGAGGAACTCCCGCATCTTCGTTCGCAGCACTGCCATGCCCCCCTGCTTCACTCCATCCGTTTCGCCGCCATGTCCATCCCGTTCTGATGCAGCATGAGGCTCTTGTCGCCGAACGTGATCTGAGCGTCGACGACCTTGTAGAAGAACTCCGTCTCGCTCTCCGGAAAGATTTCGAATCGCGGCTGACCCGTGAGTTGCGCGTACAGATGCGCTTGGTCTCGCGTGATCGTCAGTACGAACGCCGGCGCGAGCTGACAGCGGCCGGCTAGCGATCGAAGAGCTTCGGATCGGCCGCGATTTCGCGGCGTTCCTTCATCGGAGGCGCGCAGATGACCAGGCCGACGAATACGAATCCGACGACGATGACGATAAAAAGCCAGAGCCATAGCTTGTTGCCGGCGCGTTTCGCCGGCTGGTTCCTTCCGTTCTGGTGCAGAACGAGGCCGTTTTCGACGAACGTGATCTGCGCGTCGACCACCTTGTAGAAGAAGTCGCGCTCGCTCTCCGGAAAGATCTCGAACCGCGGCTGACCCGTGAGTTGCGCGTAGAGATGCGCGTCGTCGCGCGTGATGGTGACAAGGACGTTCGGCACGAGCTCGTAGCGGCCGGTATAGCGATCGAAGAGTTTCGGATCGATCTTCACTTCCTTCCGCGTTTTCGGCAGCGGCGTACCGGCGAGGAGATGCCGTCCGATGTCGTCGACGCCCGCGTTCGTCGACGTGTTCGAGAGCACGACCGCGCCGAGGCGGCGCTGCGGATCGAAGCCCATGAACGAGCGATAGCCGCCCGTTCCGCCGCTGTGCCAAACGATCTCGTGCTCGCCGATTTTCGAGATGTGCCAGCCGAGCGCGACCTCGGTGCCCGGCGTGTCGGTCGCGTGTCGCGGCACGAGCATCGCCGCCATCGGCGCTGCCAGCGCGGTCTTCGTGTCGCCGAGGTTCGCGGCGAGGAACGTGAGCAAGTCGTTCGCGGTCGAGCGCAGCGCTCCCGCGCCCGCGAGCGCCGGCAGGTCCCAGTTGAGCGCCGGCTCGAGGGTTTCCTTGTGTCCCGTCGCGAGGCGCTTCTTCATCGACTCCGACAGCGTGATGCCCGTGCTCGTCATGCCGAGCGGACCGAGGATGCGTTGCCGGACGAGCGTCTCGTAGTCGGTGCCGGCGCGGCGCGCCAGTGCGTGTCCGAGGAGACCGACGCCGAGGTTCGAGTACTCGTAGCGCGAGCCGGGGTCGCGCGTCAGCTCGGCCGATGAGAGAAACTCGTAGAGCTGCTGCACGGTGTAGTCGGCGTACGGATTGTTCACGTCTTTGGGATTGAGATTGGACGGCAGACGCGGCAGCGCCGAGGTGTGCATCGCCAGCTGCTGCAACGTGATCTTCGCGCCTCCCCGCTCTGGCACTTTCACATCGGCCGGCAGGTATTTCGCCACCGGATCCGTGAGCGCGACCTCGCCGCGGCGCACCATGTCTGCGAGCAGCAGCGACGTGAACACTTTCGTCATGGAGCCGATCTCGAAGACCGTGTCGCCGTCGAGCGGACGCTTGTCGCCCTTCGCGAGGCTGCCGTGCCCGACAATCCGCCGCCCGCCCGGCTCGATCACGCCGGCAACGATGCCGACGCTCTGATGCTGCTGATCGATCCGCTCGGCGAGGATGCGTTCGATCTCCGCGTCGGGCACGACCTGCGCGATCGCGGCGTGTGCGAGGAGGAAAAGAGAGAGATGCGGAAGGAGGCGCCGCAGCATGGCGGTGCTACCGCCCCCCCGGAGCGAACACCAGCCCCCGCGGCCCCCCTGCCACGTTCGCCGCGAACACATCGATGAACGCGCCGGTGCGGCCGTCGAAGCGGAGGACCGAGCCGGAGGCGCCGCTGCTGTCCGAGTTGCTCACGTAGATGTTTTGGTCGGGACCGATCGCGACGTATAGCGGCTCGAAGTTCGGGTACGTGATGAACGTTGCCGCCGAGGAGCCGCGGTGCAGGCGCGCCGGGTAGCGGAGGATGCGGCCCTCGCCGCTTTCCCAATCGACCACCAGCAGCTCGCCGCGGCCGTTGAAGGCGATCTTCCATGGCGCGCTCAGGCCGCCGTGGCCGCGGGCGATGTAGACGTCGATGAACTCGCCGGTCTGGCCGTCGAAGCGGACGATCTCCGCCTTCTGCCCCGCGATGTAATTGCTGACGTAGAGGTTGCCGTCGGGGCCGAACGCGATGCCGCGCGTCTCCGCCAGGTCGTAGCCGTGCGTGAACTCGTCGATCAGCTTGTGCGTGACGACGTCGTAGCGCTGCACCGGGCCGGCGCCGGCGGCGTAGAGATTGCCGTCCGGGCCGAAGGCGACGTCGTAGAACGCGCCGAGGTCGACGATCGTCTCCACCTCGCCCGGCGTCGCGCTGAACGGCCCGCTGATGCGCACGATCCCCGGCGAGCCCGTTTGGTTCGCCACCCAGAGCGCGCCGTCGGGGCCGAGCGCCAGCCCCCACGGCCTGCGCGCGACCGGCCGCGAGTAGAACGCGGCGGTCTTCGCGCCGGGCGCCGACGAGCGCGGACCGGCGAAGCGCTGCACGCTCGAATCGAAGAAGCCGCTGACGTAGAGGTCGGCCGAGTGCGGGAGCGGGAGCGCGGCGATGAGCGCGAGGAGAATCGTCAGCATGGTCGGATCGAGTCTACTCCCGCCGGCGGGCGCGGTAGGGAAATGCGCCGCCGCGCCACTCCAAGAGGTATGCGCAACTGCGACGTCATCATGAAGGGCGGCATCACCAGCGGCGTGGTCTATCCGCTGGCGATCGTGGAGCTGGCGAAGGAATTTCGTTTCAAGAACGTCGGCGGCACCTCGGCCGGCGCGATCGCGGCCGCCGTCACCGCGGCGGCGGAGTACCGGCGCGTCACCGCCGGCTCGTCCGACGGCTTCGCGCAGCTCGAGGAGCTGCCGAAGTTCCTCGGCGGGAAAACGGACGGCCAATCGAACCTGCTGAACCTCTTCCCGCCGACGACGAGCACGCGCCGCCTCTTCGCCGTGCTCGCCGCGTTCCTCGGCAAACGCTCGAAAGCCGCGAAGGTCGCGCGCGCCGTCGCCGCGCTCCTCGCCGTCTGGCCGCTCCTCACGATCGTCAGCGCCGCGGTCGTCGTCATCCCGCTCATGTTGTTCCGGACGAGCGCATCGATCGCCGCCCTCGTCTTCCTCGCGTTCACGCTCCTCGTCGTCGCGGCATTGCTGCTCGTCGTGTTCATCGCGTTACGAGCGCTCTCCGTCACCATCCCCGGCAACCGCTTCGGCTTCTCCATCGGCCGCGCGCCCGCCGGCAGCAAGCTTCCGGGCGTGACGGATTGGCTCCACGGGACCATCCAGAAAGTCGCCGGACGAACGGCCGCGGACGCGCCGCTCACCTTCGCCGACCTCTGGCTGGCCGGCGAGCCGGTCGCAGATCGCGACCAGGAACTCGCCGACGCCTGCGAAGACGCCGCCCTGCGCTCGATCAACCTGCAGATGATGACGACGGCGCTCACGCACGGCCACCCGTACCGGCTGCCGTTCGAGAACCGCCTCTTCTCGTTTCGCGAGTCAGAGCTCCGCGACTACTTCCCGAAGGAGGTCGTCGACCATCTCGTCGCCCGCGCCCGGACGAGCCACGATCCGACGCCGAAGCCGTGGGACGACCTCCACTCGCTGCCGGAGCCGTGGGACCTGCCGCTCGTCGTCGCCGCGCGCATGAGCCTCAGCTTCCCGCTGCTGTTCTGCATGGTCCCGCTCTACGCCGTCGACCACACGCGCGCCGAGCCGTGCTACGAGCGCTGCTGGTTCATCGACGGAGGCCTCAGCAGCAACTTCCCGATGAGCCTCTTCGACTCGCCGTTTCCGCGATGGCCGACCTTCGGCATCAACCTCGGCGACTTCCATCCCGATCACCCCAAGGACCCGTGCGAGAAAAACAACGTCTGGATGGTCACCACGGAGAGCGGCGGGACCTCCGATCACTGGCGGCGCATCGGCGACCGCGGCCTCGGCGCGATCGGCGGCTACGTCGGCGCGATGCTCGACGAGATCCGCAACTGGCACGACAACACCCTCCTGGCCGTGCCGGGATTTCGCGACCGCGTCGCGCTCGTGAAGCTCTCGCCCGACGAAGGCGGCCTCAATCTCGACATGCCGCCGGAGACGATCGACGCGCTGTCGCAGCGCGGGCACTACGCGGGACGCATGCTGCGCGACCGCTTCGGCGACGCCGGCGCGAAGCTCGACGCGCTGAACTGGAACAGCCATCGCTGGACGCGCTACAAGACGTCGATGGCGCTGCTGCAGAAAGTCATGCGCCGGATGCACGACGCCTTTCCGGCGGCCGATCCCGACTATCCCGACTACAACGCGCTCGCGGCACGGCAGAGCGACGCGAATCCAAAGACCGGCCGCTGGTGGAAGCGCGGGCCCGCGCCGTACCAGGCGCTGACCGCCGACTTCCTCGACCTCGCGAAGAAGGCGAACGTGTCGTCCGCCGACTTCGACGGCGAGGCGCCGCGGCCGAAGCCGGAGCTCCGCATCACCCCCCGGTTGTGACGCCGAGCTCCGCGAGCACGTGCTTGGCGATCGCGGGCAGCAGCTTGACGTCGTCGGCCGGGCCGCGCGTGAAGATGACGACGATGAGCTTGCGCCCGCCCGGCATCTCGATGTAGGCGGCGTCGTGGCGCACTTCGCTCGTCCAGCCGGCCTTCGACCAGAGGTGCGCGGTGGGCGGCAGCGCCTCGCCGATGAACTCCTTGACCTGGTTCTCGTCGGGGCGCGGCGGGTTCAGCGGCCGCTCCAGGAGGCCGAGCATGACGCCGCTGGCGCCGCGCGAGACGGCGCGGCCGCGGACGATCCAGAGCAGCATCGACGCCACGGCGTTCGCGGTGGCGCGGTTGCGGTTCTCCTTGTTGTCGCCGAGGGCCTGCACGTCGCGGCCGAACGGCCCGAAGCTCCACGGCTTCATCATCGCGCTGACGTCGTAGCCCATCGGCTCCAGCCACTTGTTCACCACGCGGCGCTTGTCGATGAACTTCGCCAGCGCGCGGCCGTCGAGCGCCGGGCCGCTGCACGTATCGGTGATCGTGTCGACGATGAATGCCGTGGCGTCGTTGTCGGAAATGCGGATCATCTCCTTGAGCGCGCGGTCGACGTCCTTCTCCGTCTCCTTCTTTTCGTGGAACGTCTCGGCCATGTAGAAGAGCTTGATCACCGAGGCGGGATAGAAGCGGTCGTCGCCGTGGTAGTCGGCGCGCGCGAGGAGCGTCGGCTTGGTGACGTCGACGACGCTGATGGCGAGGTTCTCCGACGTCAGCTTCGGGAACTCCTTCAGCGCGGCCTCGGCCGCATGGCGCAGCGCCGTCTCGATCTGCGGGTCTTTCGCGACGTCCTTGAACTCGCGGAAGTCGGCGCGCGCGGCGGCGGCCGCCATGAACAGGAGAAGGGCGAAGCGAAAGCGCATGCGCGATTCTATAATTGCTTTGGAGACCATCGAATGACGGGCCGCGCGGCGCTGCTGATACAGCTGGTCGGCGCGTTCACGAGCTGACGACGCGCTGCGTCGACATGACCGCGGGCTCGGGCGGGAGGATGCCGAGGGGTTGCGGCCAGCCAGCAACGGCGGCGTGGCCGCCGCGATCGAGATGCGCCGCCAGCGCGTTCGCCCACGCCTCGGCGTCGCGCGGGCGCGCGGCGGGGTCGCCCGCCAGCGCGGCGGCGAAGAGCTCGTCGCGCTGCGGCACCCCGTCCGCCACCCGCCGCCCCGTCAGCGCCTCGGAGAGCACGGCGGCGAGCGCGTAGACGTCGGCGCGCACGTCGACCTCCTCGCCGCGCAGCTGCTCCGGCGCCATGTACGCCGGCGTGCCGATGAACGTCCCGGTCTGCGTCACGTGCGGGTCGAAGGCCATCGGCTTGGTGATGCCGAAGTCGAGGAGCTTCACGCGGAAGCCGTCCTCCGCATCCATCAAATAGATGTTCTCGGGCTTGAGGTCGCGGTGGATGAAGCCGGCGCGGTGCGCGGCGCCGACGGCCGCGCCGAGCTGCCGCGCCAGCGAGGCCACCTGGCGCGGCGCGCCGGGGCCGTGCCGCCGCAGGAGCTGGCCGAGGTTGAGGCCGCGGAGGAGCTCCATGACGAAGAAGAGCGTGCCGTCGTCGACGTCGCCGGAGTCGTAGACGCTGACGACGCCGGGGTGGCCGATGCGCGCCACGGCGCGCGCCTCCTGCTCGAAGCGGACGCGCATGGCCGCGTCGCCGAAGTGCTCGGGCTTGATGAGCTTCACCGCCACGGCGCGGTCGAGCTTCTCGTCGTAGGCCTCGTACAGCGCCGACATCCCGCCGCTGGCGAGCGTGCGCACGAAGCGGTAGCGCCCGCGTACGCGGAACGGCAGGAGGCGCGGCGCGTCGAGCGCGTAGCCGTCGCTCGCGCAGCGCGCGGCGCGCTGGTCGTAGCAGCGGCCGCAGTTCGGACAGACCTGGAGGAGGTCGACGCCGCGGTCGAGCAGCTCCTGCCGCCGCAGCTGCGCGCGCGCGTTCGCCGCGGAGAGCTCGGCGCGCATGCCGTCGTTCGCGGCTTTGAGGGCGAGCTGGGTCTCGATGCGCGCGGCGACGACGGCGAAGTCGAGCGGCTTGACGACGTAGTCGTTCGCGCCGCCGCGCAGCGCCTCGACGATGTCGGCGCGGTCGCCGCGCGCGGTGGCCATGATGACCGGGAGCTCGGCCAGCGCGTAGAGCTCGCGGATGCGCCGCAGCACGGCCAGGCCGTCGAGCCCCGGCATCATGACGTCGAGGAGAACGAGGTCGAAGCGCCGCGCCCCGATCTCGCGCAGCGCCTCCGCCCCATCCGCCGCCTCGGCCACGACAAAGCCGCGCTCGCCGAGCCGCTCGACCGCCAGCTGCCGATTCGCCTCATTGTCATCAACGACAAGAATCACGGCCACGGGCACAGTGTAGTGCCGGCGTCCCGCCGGCCGGCCAGGCGGCGTCCCGCCGCCCCCGGTTCGCCCTATGCATACTGAATTGCAATGACGTTCGCACTCGGCGGCGATCTCCCCGTCAACCGTCTCGGCTTCGGGGCGATGCGCATCACCGGCCACGGCGTGTGGGGACCGCCCGAGGATCCGGCGGAGGCGCGGCGCGTGCTGCGGCGCGCGGTGGAGCTCGGGATCAACCTCATCGACACGGCGGAGTCGTACGGCCCGCACGTCAGCGAAGAGCTGATCGGCGAGACCCTGCATCCCTATCCGAAAGACCTCGTCATCGCCACGAAGGGCGGCCTCGACCGCCCCGGACCCAGCCAGTGGGTTCAGAACGCGCGGCCGGAGCACTTGCGTGAGGAGCTCGACGGGAGCCTTCGCCGCCTGAAGCTCGATCGCATCGATCTCTATCAACTGCACCGCATCGATCCGAACGTGCCGGAGGCGGAGCAGTTCGAGACCGTGGCGGAGTTTCAGCGCGAGGGAAAGGTCCGCCACATCGGCCTCTCCGAGGTGAGCGTGGCGGAGATCAAGCGCGCGGCGAAAGTGTTCGAGGTGGCGTCGGTGCAGAACCGCTACAACCTCGCCGACCGCGAGTGGGAAAACGTGCTCGAGCACTGCGAAGAGAACGGCATCGGCTTCATCCCCTGGTACCCGCTGCAGACCGGCAAGCTCGCCGAGCGCGGCGGCGCGCTGGAGCGCATCGCGAAGAAACATCACGCCACGACCGCGCAGATCGCGCTGGCGTGGTTGCTGAAGCGCTCGCCGGTGATGCTACCGATCCCCGGCACGTCGCGCGTGAAACACCTCGAGGAGAACGCGGCCGCCGCGACGATCGAGCTGAGCGACGACGACTTCGACGCCATCGCCTCGTCTTGAGGTAAGTTGGGGTCACATCTGGAAAATCAACTTAACTCGGCCGTCAGGGTGGCTTTCGAGGCAGTTAAGTTGATTTTCCAGATGTGACCCCAACTTAACGCATGATCTCCAACCTCATCCGCGAGCACGCCGACTACGAGCGCGGCGGGACGCAGAAGGACCACTACGACGCCGATGACGTGGTGACGGTGCCGTGCCCGCTGTGCAACAGCAGCGATCGCGAGCCGCTCTACGAAGAGTACGGCGCGATCCGGATCTGCCGCTGCCGCCGCTGCGCGCTGATGTACGTCTCGCCGCGGCTGAAGGCGCCGGAGCAGATCTATTGGGGCGACGTCGACAAGTACGTCGAGGAGTCGCGTCTCATCTTCGAAGGGAAGGCCGCGCACCACCGCGATCCGAACTACGCCGAGGAGCTCGACACGATCGCGCGCTTCAAGCCGGGCGGACGATTCCTCGACGTCGGCTGCAACATGGGCATGCTGCTGCGCCACATCGCCAGGCGGAAGTGGACGGCCGTCGGCGTCGATCCGTCGCCGTCGCTCACGAAGCTCGCCCGCGAATGGCCGGGCGTGCAGGTCTACAACTGTTTTCTGCACGAGCTTCCGGCATCGGAGGAGCGGAGCTTCGACGTCGTCGCGCTCAGCGACGTCTTCGAGCACATCTGCAATCCGCTGGAGCTCCTCGCCGACGTCCGCCGCTATCTGCGCGACGACGGCATCCTCTACGTGAAAGTCCCGAACGGCGCGTGGAACCTCTTCAAGCAGCGGGCGCTCGCGGCGTTGGGCAAGAAGCCGTCGCAGGGAATCTGGGATTCGTACGAGCACGTGGTGCATTACACGGGCGCGACGCTGCGCAAGATCCTGGAGGCGGGCGGCTTCGAGGTCGTCGAGATGTCGATCGGCAAGCCGATCCAGATCCCGAGCTGGCACCATTACATCGGCCACTACTATCAATACCCCTCTCCGTGGCTGATGGACTGGAAGCGCCACCTCGGCCGCAGCGCGTTTTACTGGCTGTCGCGCATCGAGCGCATCGTGCGGTTCGGATCGATCGGCGCATTCGCGCCGAATCTCGTCGCCGTCGCGCGGAAGTCCGCCTGATCAGATGGAGCGAAACACGCCCGCCCGTTCGGCAGGCGTGCTCCCACGCTTCCTACACGCGTGCGCTCACACGACATGGAGCTTCGACTCGGCGTCGCGGCCAACTCCATCGAGGCTGATGCTCACGGTGTAGCGGCCCCCTTCCGTGCGGAAATTCACCCACAGCGGCGACGCCGTCGGTCTCCACTCGGCGGCGATCTCGTCGGTCTTGTACAGCACGCTGTTGATCATGCAATAGACGACGAGCACGTTGCGTCCGAGGCTCCATTCCTCCAGCTTCTTCGCCGGCAGCTCGTCCGGATCGGGAAGCGGGCCGATTGCTGCGTCCCACACGTAACCGTTACTCGAACCTTTGGGAAGCTTGTGGTGGATGAAGATGGAATAGACCCGGTAACTACGGTCGCACCAGGGCTTGAGGCTCTTGTCGGACTGCATCTGATTCTCCTTTCGCAGGAGTGGTCAGACGCGTGCCGCGATTTTTCCAAGTCGTCAGGTTTGCGGCCGGTTCCGCGCCGCGACCAGCTCGCGCATGACCTCGCCGATGTCGGCGCCGAGGACTTCGATCAGTTCGAGGACCGTGGTGAGGCTGGGGACGTTGCCGCCGCGCTCGAGGATGCTGACGTAGATCGCCGACAGGCCTGAGCGCATGGCTAATTTGCGAAGCGTCCAGCCGCGTTCCTGACGGAGGCGGCGAAGAATGGCGCCGAAGCGGGCGGCGTCGGCGTTGAACGTGCGAGATTGCGGCATCAGGTCACCTCGAATTAATCCATGGTTAAGAAGGGTGAGCTCGTCCGGCGCTCAAACGCGATGGCTGGTCGAAAAGAAATGTCCATGGTTCACCTAACCCAGTGTGAACGACGCACCTATGTTATCCAAGGATGAGATCCATATGTTGACATGGATGAAAGGCTTGATCCATGGTCAAATGATCGACCACTTTCGTTCCAATCGAACTGCCGGCCGGTCGGATTTATCTAATCCATGGTCGTTTTCGGTGCCGGCGGCGAGTCTGCACAGTTGATCCATGGATAAATCGGTGGCGCTCTTCACCATTCTCGCGATCCTTCTTCTCTCTTCCAATACCCTCGCCGGCGACGGCTGCGGCTTGCCGATCGTCCATGGCGCCGCCGGCGGGGTGCTCTTTGTCGCGGCGCTCGAGACGAATCCGGATCGCATCGTCGCGGGCGCGTTGGGTCCGACACCGCGCGGCGCGTGCCGCTCGATCTTTCCGGGCCGGCTTCTGCCGGTTCGCAGCGGCAGCGGAGAGGCCACGTGGCTTGCCTCCGCCGGGGCGTCGCGTGACGTGCATCTCTTCCGGCTCACCGCGGCGGGAGAGAAGAATGCCGCCGGCACGCTGCACACCGTGAGCGCCGGCGCGCAATGGCGTCCCCACGGCGGCGTACGCGCCGATGACTTGTGCACGCCTCGGCCGTTCGGCGGCTCGCGCTCCTCGATCGTCTGCGGCGGCTGGCGATTCAGCGCGGATGCTCCGCCGCAAACCATCAACGTCGACGGCAACCACGAGCTCGCCGAGGTCTACGCCGACGGGCGCGAGCTCGTCGAGTTGCGGCTCGACGACCTCGCCGTCCTGACGTCGAGCGACGCCGGCGCGCATTGGCGGGCGATGCCGAGGCCGTGGGCGCCGGCAAGCAAGTTCACCTCGGCGCCGGAGGCCATCGGGCGCGGCGGGGACGCGCCGTTGCTGAGCTGGATCGCGGACGGGCGCGTGCACATCGTCACGTTCCAAAAGAACGAATGGATCACCGTGCTCGACGCGCCGGCCGAGGATGTGCGGGGGTTGGGCGGGCCCGCCGCGGTCGTCGACCATGCCGTCGTGCTCCTCGGCGTGTGCTACCGAACGCGTGACCACGCGCCGGATTCGTTCGACGCCGCCGTCATCGACCATGGCGCGATGCGGCGCGTCGCCGTCACGCTCAGCCCGCCGTCCCCGTGACCTGGCTCACGCTTCTTTGTCGCATCTCCGTCAACAATTCGCCTTACCGGCCGTCTGATTTGGGTCAACCCGGGAGGAAACGCTCATGCGTCGTGTTGCCGTTCTGCTGATTGCGGCTTGCGGTCTGTCCGCGCGCCTCGTTGCGCAGGTCTGCGCGACCACGCCTCCCGTCGCGCAGTCGCCGTCGAACACCAACCTCACGCCGGGCACGCCCATCACCTTCAACTGGTCCGCCGCCTCCCCCACCCCGACCGGCTACCAAGTCTTCCTCGACGGCAGCACCAGCTCGCCGGCGTGCCTCACGCCGAACACCAGCTGCCAACTCAACTCCGGCGTGCCCGCCGGCAAGCACACCTGGATCGTCCGGGCCATCGAGTCGAACTGCGTCGCCGACTCCACTGCCAAATCCTTCACCGCCGGCTGCCCGACCACCGCGCCGCAGCAGCAGTTCCCGGCCAACGGGTCGTCGAACGTGTCGGTGCAGCCGACGCTGACGTGGAGCTCCGTCGCCGACGCCGATTCCTACGACGTCGTCTACGGCAAGGCCGGCACCGGCGTCTGCACGAACGGCACGGGGACGCTGGCGACGTCGAGCACCACCAGCTTCACCGCGCCGCCGCTCTCGGCCGGCACGACGTACGAGTGGAAAGTCGCGGCCAAGCGCGCCAACACCAGCTGCCCCGCCGTCCTCTCCACGAGCTGCTTCACCTTCACCACCGCGTGCGTCACGCCCGGCTCGTTCAACCTCACCTCGCCGGCCAACAACGACAACACCGGCGGCACGCCGACGTTCTCCTGGTCCGCGTCCAGCGGCGCCGACCACTACGTCATCCACATCGGCACCTCGAATCCGCCGGTCACCGCCGCGAACGATCCCGTCATCCCCGGCTCGCAGACGTTCTACAAGCCGGCGACGGCGCTCTCGGCCGGGACGTACTACTGGTTCGTCGAGGCCGTGCCGACGTGCGGCACGCCGAAGCGCGCCACGGGCGTCCAGAGCTTCACCGTCTTCTCCTGTCCGACCGCGGCGCCGGCGCTCATCGCGCCGAGCTCCGGCGCGACCGTGACGACCGCGTCGACGACGTTCCAGTGGACCGCGGCGGCGTCGGCGGCGGGCTACGACGTCGAGCTCTCGAGCGACGGCGGCGCGACGTTCACCTCCATCGGCAACGTCACCACCACGTCGCTCACGAAGTCGCTGCCGAACGGCAGCTACAGCTGGTACGTGCGCGCACTCTACGGCACCGTCTGTCCGGCCGTCAGCTCCGGCCCGGCGTCGTTCACCGTGAACGTGGCGGTGTCGAACTGTCTCGCGCCGCAGCTCACCGCGCCGGCGAACGGCGCGTCGAACGTCGCCTCGCCGGTCACGTTCGACTGGAACGACGTTGCCGGCGCGACGTCGTACCGCCTCTTCGCCGCGTTCAACGGCGGCTCGCCGACGCTCCTCGCGGTCACGAGCGACTCGCAGTACAGCGGCAACGTGCCGGGCGGCAAGGTCGAGTGGTGGGTCGAGGCGTCGGGGCCGAGCTGCGCGTCGGCGTCGAATCACTTCACGTTCAACGCCTTCGACGACAGCGGCTGCCCGGCGAATCCCGGCACGCCGTCCGTCGTCGCGCCGGCGAACGGCGCGAGCGTCGCGTCGCCGGTGACGTTCCAATGGAGCGCCGTCGCCGGCGCGAGCTCCTACCGCGTCCTCGCGGCCCTCGGCACGTCCACCTCGACCTCCCGCGTCTCCCTCGGCACGTCGACGTCGACGTCGCTGACCGTCGCCGTGCCGCAGGGGAGCGTCAACTGGGTCGTCGAGGCGCGCTTCGACAACTGCCCGTCGACGTTCTCCGCCGCCTCGACGTTCACCGTCACGACGGCGACGACGTGCAACAACGCGCCGCCCACGCTCCTCTCCCCCGCGAACGGCGCGACCGGCGTGACCTCGCCGGTCGACTTCAAGTGGAGCGAGGTGCCGGGGGCGACGAAGTACACGCTCTTCATCGGCAGCGACTCGGCCGGCGACACGACCGACCACGAGCTGACGCGCGTCGTGCCGGCCGGGACGACGTCGTGGTCCGTCGTCGCCTCGTTCGCCGGCTGTCCGGACGTGAAGTCCGCCGTCTCCAGCTTCACCATCCTGCCGGCGCCGAGCTGCGGCGGCACGATCGCGATCACCGCGCCGACCGCGACGAGCGTGAGCTCGCCCGTCAGCTTTGCCTGGACGCCGCTCGCCGGCGCGAGCTACTACCGCCTCTGGGCCTCGTTCAACGGCGGCCCGTCGGCGATCCTGGCGCGCACCACCGACCCGAGCGCGAGCGGCATCAAGCTGCCGTCCGGCGACGTCACGTTCCGCGTCGAAGCGGTCTTCAGCACCTGCAACGTCTTCTCCGACTTCCACAAGATCACCGTGCTGCCGGCCGCGAACTGCAACGCGAACGCGGCGGTGACGCTGAAAGCGCCGGCCAGCGGCGCGACGCTGACGTCGAACGGCGTCGACTTCTCGTGGAACGCGGCGACGGGCGCGGCGCTCTACCGCGTCTGGGTGTCGTCGAACGGCGAGCCGTTCGTCGACGTCGGCGCGACCACCGACACGAAGTTCCACGTCAACGTCGACGACGGCGCCGCGGTCTGGTACGTGGAGACGTTCTTCGAAGGCTGCACGCCGCTGTCGTCGGCGAAGTCGGCCTTCACCGTCAACACCGGCACGACGAACTGCGGCACCGACACGCCGATGATCGTTTCTCCGGCCGACGGCGCGGCGAACGTCGCCTCGCCGGTCACGCTGGTCTGGAGCGCCGTGGCCAACGCCGAGGAGTATCGCGTGTTCGCGTCGCTGAACGGCGGCGACTTCCTGCTCATCGAGAAGACCGGCGACACCTCGGCGACGAAGCGCCTGCCGCCCGGCAGCGTGGCGTGGTTCGTCGAGGCCGCATTCGACGAATGCCCGTCCACGCATTCCAACGTGGCGAAGTTCTCCATCAAGCAGAGCCAAAACTGCCCGGCGAATCCGCCGCAGCTCGTCTCGCCCGCCGACGGCGCGGCGAACGTGACGCCGCCGGTGCGCCTCGACTGGAACGCCGTCAGCGGCGCGATCGGCTACGCGGTCTTCGCAAGCCACAACGACGGCGCGCCGACCGCCCTCGGCGAGACGACGGAGACGCGCCTCGACCACCAGTTCCCGCCGGGCGCGATCGAGTGGTGGGTCGTGGCGCTCTTCAACGGCTGCGCGCCGCTGGAGTCGCGGCACTTCTCCTTCACCATCGCGCCGCCCGACAACTGCAGCCGCACCGTCGCGCCGCTCTTGCAAAGCCCGCCCGACGGCACGACGCCGATCGCGTCGCCGGTGCACTTCGAGTGGTCGCGCGTGCCGGGAGCGCAGAAGTACAAGGTGTGGGTGGCGATCGCGGGCGCCGGACCGGCCGTCGTCGGCACGGCCACGGGCGATCACCTCGACGTCGATCTGCCGAGCGGCGTGATGAGCTGGTACGTCGAGGGCGACTTCGCCGTCTGCCCGCCGGTCTTCTCCACGACCGGCACGTTCACGGTGCGGAAGTCGGCGCCCGCGTGCGCGACGCCGAACCGCCCGACGGCGAAAGCGCCGGCACAGGTGGCGTCGGGGACGCCGTACCTCGTGCGCTGGACACCCGAGGACAACGCCACGACGTTCGAGCTCGAGGAGTCGCTGACGGCAGGGTTCGACAGCCCGCTGACGCAGCAGATCACCGGGCTCTCGGCGACGTTCCAGCACGCGATCGTCTCCGCGCCGACACGCTTCTACTACCGCGTCCGCGCGCTGAGCGACTGCGACGACACGAAGAGCCGCTTCTCGAAGATCGTCAGCGTCGTCGTGCTGCCGCAGAGCGAGAACGCCACGCGGCATACGTCGGCCGAAGTCGGCGTGAGCAACGGCGTGGTGCAGAAAGTCGTGCTGCCGCCGCAGAACCCGCCGACGACGTTCACGGCGCGCAGCGACAAGCCGTACATCACCGTCACGCCGTCGAGCGGTCCGATCGGCGCGGACGGCGCGACGCTCACCGTGACGTTCGACCCCGCCGCGCTCGCCCTCGGCACGAACACCGGCACCATCACCGTGACGTACGGCGCGTCGGGGAAGATCGCCGCGAACGGCACGTCGTCCGGCAGCGTCCCGGTCTCCGTCAGCCTCGTGACGCCGGTGTCGCCGGGCGGCAAGAACACGCCGCTGCCCGACTCGCTGATCGTCCCCGCCGTCGGCCACGCCGCCGGCGCGAACAACTCGCTCTTCGAGTCCGACCTCCGCGTCGCCAACGTGTCGGCGCAGGCGATGAAGTACCTCCTCAATTTCACGCTGACGAACACCGACGGCACGCAGAGCGGCCAGTCGACGACGATCCAGGTCGACCCCGGCGTGACGATGGCGCTCGACGACATCCTGGCGAATTTCTTCGGCCTCGGCGTGGAGGGGAGCGGCGCGACGGGGATGCTGGAGATCCGCCCGCTGACATCGACGTCGACGACGACGTCGCTGAGCCCGACGTCGAAGCCGTCGGTGCAGACCGTGGCGTCGAGCCGCACGTACGACACGACGCCGACCGGCACGTTCGGGCAGTTCATCCCGGCCATTCCGTACTCGCAGTTCATCGGCAAGGGCGGCGGCGTGATCTCGCTGCAGCAGGTCGCGCAGTCGGCGGCGTTCCGGACGAACTTCGGCGTCGTCGAAGCGTCGGGACAAAAAGCGGACGTGCTCGTGCACGTGTTCGACAACACGGGCGCGGAGGTGGCGGCCCCGATCGCGATCTCGCTGCTGCCCGGCGAGCACAAGCAGATCAACGCGTTCCTCGCGGCAAACAACATCTCGCTCGGCGACGGGCGGCTGGAGATCGAGGTGACGTCGGCGACCGGCAAGGTGACGGCGTACGCGTCGACGGTCGACAACATCACCAACGATCCGCTGCTGGTGCTGCCGGTGATCAAGGGCGCGCTGTCGTCGAGCCGCTACGTGGTGCCGGGCATCGCGGACCTCAACGGCGGCGGCGCGAGCTGGCGCAGCGACATGCGCATCTTCAACGGCGGCGCGAACACGGTGAACGTGACGCTCGCGTACGTCGCGCAGCCGGGCAACACCGGGACAGATCAGACGGTGACGTTCTCGCTGAAGCCGGGCGAAGTGCACCCGATCGACAACGCCATGCAGACGCTCTTCGGCCTGACGAACAGCGGCGGCTCGGTGGTGATCACGACGGATACGCCCTCGAGCCTGGTGGCGACGGCACGGACGTACAACCAGACGTCGGCCGGCACGTACGGGCAGTTCATCCCCGGCGTGTCGCCGCAGGAGTCGGTAGGCCTCGGCGACCGTACGCTGCAGATCCTGCAGCTGGAGTCGTCGACGCGCTTCCGCACGAACATCGGCGTGACGGAGACGAGCGGCCAGGGGACGACGGTGCTGGTGACGGCGATCCCGTCGGACTCGAAGGTGGCGGCGTCGACGCAGATCACGCTCGCCCCGAACGAGTTCCGCCAGTTCTCGCTCGACGCCTTCGGCCTCGGCACGCTGTACAACGCGCGGGTGACGGTGAAGGTGATCGGCGGGACGGGCAAGGTGACGGCGTACGGCTCGGTGATCGACCAGCAGACGCAAGACCCGACGTACGTGGTCGCGCAGTAACGCCGGCGTCCTCGCCGGCTGGCCGTGAGGCGTCCCGCCTCACCGGGGCGGCGGCGGGACGCCGCCGCGCCAGCCGCCGAGACGGCGGCGTTACGGCCGTACCGCGCGGCGCTTGACGTTCGGCTCGACCACCGTCACGTCCACGATATTCGACGGGCTCGCCAAGAAGGCCGGGGAGCCCAGGAACGTCGCGTGCAGCGAGTGCGTGCCGGCGCCGAGGTCCGAGGTCGTGAACGATGCGGTGCCGGCGGTCAGCGGCAGAGCCGCGAGCCTCGTGGCGCCGTCGGCGAAGATCACGTCGCCCGCGGGCGTGCCGCCGTTCGACGTCACCGTCACCGTCATCGTCACCGGCTCTCCGCGGCGCGTCGCGGTTGGCGTCACCGCCAGCGTCGTCGTCGTCGCGGCGCGCGGAGCGGCGACGCTCAGCAGCACCGGATCCGACGTGCTGCCGGCGAACGCGGCGTTGTCCGGCAGGTACGTCGCCGTCAGCGAATGCACGCCACCCGACAGCGGGCCGAGCACCACCGACACCACGCCCGAGCCGGCCGCGAGCGGCTTCGACGCTAGCGGCGTCGCGCCGTCGTAGAACGCCACGAGGCCGGTCGGCGGCGTGTCCGTGCCCGTCACCGTGGCGATGAGCGTCGTCTGCTGCCCCTCCGCCGTCGGATTCGGCTGCACCGTCAGCGTCGTCTTCGTGACGATCTGCTCCGGCACGATCGTCAGCGTCACGTCGTTGCCGTCGCCGCCGGCGTAGCTGATCTGCGCGGTCGGCGACCCTGAGGCCCACCTGAACCGCGTCCCCTCGGGGAGATTCGTGAACGCGCCATCAACGGCGTCGTTGCCGTCGTTGTCGATCAGCGTGAAGACCGTGCCGACCGGCGGCGTGAACCCGGCGGAGAAGCTCAGCCGCGCATCGCCGAGCGAGACGTGGCCGGTGACCGACAGCGCCGGATGCGACGCCGAGCCGCTCTCCACCGAGAACACCGAGGCGGCGTCGAGCGCGAGATCGCCGGACGTGGCCGGGCCGTCGGCGACGTCGATCGTCCCGCCCGCGGCCACGGCGCTCGCCGCGTGCGCGCCCGGCGCGAAGCTGAACGTGCCGAACTCGGCGCCGATGGCCGCGCCCGCGAGCGTACAGGCGCAGTGGACCAGGCCGGTGCGGCCGCGCACGATCGTCGCGCCGGTGAACGCATTCGACGTCGACAGGGAGATCACGCTGTCGGACACGACCAGGCTGCCGCTCCCGACGATCATCCCGTCGAGCGATCCGCGGAACTGCGTCAACGTGAGCGTGAACGAGCCGAGGTCGATCGACGCGGAGCTGGTGAACGACACGTCGCCGACCCACGTCTGCGAGGCCGCGAGCGTCACCGGCACGCCGATCGTGACCGTGCCGCCGCCGCTCGTCGACAGCCCGCGGCTGACGCTGAAGCCGTTCCCGGTGATGTCGTATTGCCCGGCGAAGCCCATGCTGCGGAAGAGCGTCCCGGCGGGGTAGTCGTCGATCAGATGATGCGTCGACGGCACGCTGGGGAATGCCAGGTCGTCGCCGGGCACGGGCGGCGTCCCATCCGCCCAATTCGCGCCGTTGCTCCAGAGGCCGTCGCCGCCGACCCAGTTCTTCGTCGCCGCGGTGAGCACGGAAGGGATAAGGACGGCAAAGAGGAGCAGAGTGAGGGGCTTCACGGGACGTTCCGAGGCAAATCTCAGGCCGCACTATACGCCCGCGGCTAGTGTCCGGCGGCGCGGCGCTTGGCCGGCGGCTCGGCGACGACGTGCGTCACCGGCTGCGACGTGCTCGCGCCGTAGACGCTCGTGAGCGGAACGAACGTCGCCGCCAGCATGTGCGTGCCCGAGCTCAACTCCCTGGTGACGATCGACGCGATGCCGCCGTTCAGCGGGACCGTATCGAGCACGTCGGATCCGTCGAAGAAGATCACGCTGCCGAGCGGCGTCCCGCCGTCCGACGCCGCCGACACCGACGCCGTCAGCGTCACCGCCTCGCTGCGCATGCTCGACTCCGGCGTCACGTCGAGCTGCGTCGACGTCGCCACGGCGGCAACGTCGACGTTGAGCGAGAGCGGCGCGGACGTGCTCGCGGTGAACGACGGCGTGTCGGGAACGTAGGCCGCCGAGATCGAATGCAGCCCGCGCGCGAGCGGTCCGACCAGCGCCGACGCGGCGCCGGCGGTCAGCGGTGCCGTCGCCAGCGCGGCCGCGCCGTCGTAGAACGTCACGCTGCCGGTCGGCGTGCCGCCGGCGGAGATCACGTTCGCCGTCAGCGTCGTCTTCTCTCCGGCGTGGGTCGGATTCGGCTGCGCGGAGAGGCCGGTGGACGTGCCGGAGATCGTCCGCACGACCACGACGACGTCGGGCGAGTGGCTCGGAACGTACGCGTGGCCGGTGGTCGCGGAGAAGTCGGCGAAGATCGTATGCGTTCCGGGAGCGAGCGAGCTCGTGGTGATCGACGCCGTCCCCGACGCCGTGACCGGCGCCTGTCCGATGGCGACGTTGGACGTCGCTCCGCGCTCGAAGAACGTGACCGTGCCGTCGAGCGGATCGCCGGGGATTTGATTCGGATAGGGAGTCACCGTCGCCGTCAGCGTCACCGCCTGTCCGCTGTACGCCGGATTCGGACTGGCCGTGAGCGACGTTTGCGTCGGCCGCGGATAATACGGATACGTCGCGGTGACGTCGTTTCCGGTACCGCCGTGATAGCTGATCTCCGGCAGGTACGGAGGCGACCTCGGCCCCTCGGGGATGCCGTGGAACGTTCCCGACACCGAGTCAGTGCCGTCGTTGTCGATGAGCCGGTAGACCGTGCCGCCGGGCACCGACGACGAGTCGCGGACGTCGAGGATCAACGCCGCGTCGCCGAGCGATACGGTTCCGACGACCCGCAACGGGAGATCCTGGCTGGAATCGAGAACGAAGTGGACCTCGAACGTCGACGCGGAATCGAGCGAGACATTGCCGCACGCGCCGCCGTAATCGTCCATCGCGATCGTACCGCCCGTCGACGTGAGCGGCCCCGTGCGCGTGCTCGGATTCGCCGCGCACAGCGAGCTGTCGAAGGCGACGCGGCCGCCGTTGACGTCGACCGCGCCGGGGATGACGCAACACCAGCAGCCGAGGACGCCGCCGGGATTCACCGTGGTCGTGCCGCTGTAGGTATTCGCGCCGTAGAACACGGTGCTGCCGCCGACGACGACGTTGCCCGTTCCGGTGATCGCTCCGTGGATACCGCCGCCGTTCAAGGTCAGCGTGTAGCCGCCGAGAGCGACGCTCGTCATCGGCAGCACGGTTCCGGACCATGTCTGCGATCCCTGGAGCGAGATCGCATTGTTGATGATGGCGCCGAAGCCGGCGCTCACCGAGATTCCCCCCGTCACGCCGAAGGCGTTGCCGCTGATCGTTGCGCTCTGGTGGACGAACGTCAGGCTGTGGAACACCGTCCCGGACGGAAGATCGTTCGTTCCGTCGCGCTGCGCGTAATCGAATACGAGATCGTCGCCGGCCGCCGGCGGCGTGCCGCCCACCCAGTTCGTGCCGTTAGACCACTTCGTATCTACGGCGCCGTTCCAGGTTTTCGTAGCCGCAGTGAGCAGCGAGGGAAGAAAGCTGAGGAGAAGAAAGAGAGGCGCTCGCCTCATGGTCAGACCCGGCCATCAATATAGCACCGGCCCGCGCCGCCGAACCTATAATGCGCGCCGCATGGCAGACCAACAGTACGACCTCGTCATTATCGGCAGCGGACCGGGCGGCTACGTCGCGGGGATCCGGGCCGGGCAGCTGGGGATGAAAGTGGCGGTCGTGGAGAAAGACCCGAACGTCGGCGGCACGTGCCTCCTGCGCGGCTGCATCCCGACCAAGGCCCTCCTCGAGAACGCCGACATCTGGCACAAGATCCAGAAGTCGAAGGAATTCGGCATCACCGTCGGCGACGCGAAGCTCGACTTCTCGGCCGTGCAGACGCGCAAGCAGGGCGTCGTCAACGCCAATGTCAAAGGCATCGAGTTCCTCTTCCGCAAGAACAAGGTCGAGCGCATCGCCGGCTTCGCCAAGGTCGTCGACCGCAACACCGTCGACGTCGACGGCAAGCAGCTCGAGACGAAAAACATCATCCTGGCCATGGGCTCCGTGCCGAAGGACCTGCCGCACATCAAGGCCGACGGCAAGCGGATCATCAACTCCGACCACATCCTCGAACTGAAAGAGATCCCGAAGTCGATGCTCGTCATCGGCGCGGGCGCGGTCGGCTGCGAGTTCGCCTCGATCTTCGCCCGCTTCGGCACGAAGGTGACGATCGTCGAGGTCATGCCGCTGCTCCTGCCGATCGAGGACGAGGAAGTGTCGAAGGAGTTCACGCGCGTCTTCAAGAAGCAGGGCATCGACGTCTTCACCGACGCGAAGGTGATGTCGTGCGAGGTTGGCGAGAACGGCGTGAAGTCGGTGATCGAGACGAAGGGAAAGCAGCAGACGATCGAGACGGAGCTGGTGCTCTCCGCGACCGGCCGCCGCGCCGTGACGGAGAACTGCGGCCTCGAAAAGACGAAGGTCCAGATCGAGCGCGGCTTCGTGCAGGTCGATCCGTACATGCGCACGGGCGAGCCGGGGATCTACGCGATCGGCGACATCGTTCCCACGCCCGCCCTCGCGCACGTCGCCTCGGCCGAGGGGATCCTCGCCGTCGAGCAGATGAAGGGCCTCGAAGTGCGCCCGATCAACTACGACCACGTGCCGAACTGCACGTACACCGACCCCGAGGTGGCGTCGGTCGGCTTGACGGAGAAGAAGGCGAAGGAGCGCGGCTACGACGTCAAGACCGGCAAGTTCCCCTTCACCGCGAACTCGAAGGCGAAGATCCTCGGCGAGGCCGTCGGCTTCGTGAAGTACGTTTCCGAGAAGAAGTACGACGAGGTCCTCGGCGTGCACATCGTCGGCCCGCGTGCCACGGAGCTGATCGTGGAAGGCTGCGCCGCGCTCGAGCTCGAGGCGACGACGGAGTCGATCGCCAAGACGATCCACGCGCACCCGACGCTCTCGGAGGCGCTCATGGAAGCGGCCGAGGACGTGCTGGGGCACGCGATTCACATTTAGATGGAAGCCACGCAACAGCTCGAGACCCACGGCCTCACGCGCGAGCAGCTCCTCGACATCGCCCGCTACCTTCGCCTGACGCGCACGCTCGAGGAGCGCCTCGTCGCGCTCTTCCGGCAGGCGAAGGTGATTGGCGGCCTGTTCCGCTCGCTCGGGCAGGAAGGCGAATCGGTCGCCGCGGCGTACGCGCTCGACTACAAGCAGGGCGATGTCGTGCAGCCGCTCATTCGCAACCTCGGCGCGATCCTCGTCGCCGGCGCGAAGCCCGCCGACATCATCAAACAGTACATGGCCAAGGGCGACTCGCCGACGCGCGGGCGCGAGCTCAACATCCACTTCGGCCACCCCGCGCGCGACGGCTTCATCGGCCAGATCTCGATGCTCGGGGACATGATCCCGGTCATGGCCGGGATCGCGCTCGCCGGGCGGATGCAGAAGAAGTCGCTGGTGACGCTGGCGTTCATCGGCGACGGCGCGTCGTCGACCGGCGCGTTTTACGAGGGGATGAACTTCGCCTCGGTGCAGCGGTTGCCGATGGTCGTCTGCCTCGAGAACAACGGCTACGCGTATTCGACGCCGACGTCGCGCCAGACCGCGGCGCGCTCGTTCACCGACAAGGCCGCTGCGTTCGGCTGCGCCAGCGACAGCGTCGACGGCAACGACGTGCTGGCGACGTACGCCGCGGTCAAGCGCGCGGTCGAGCGCGCGCGGGCGGGCGGTGGCGTGACGCTGCTCGAGGTCGTCACGTTCCGGATGAAGGGCCACGCCGAGCACGACAACCAGTCGTACGTGCCGTCCGAGATGCTCGAGGAGTGGAAGGCGAAGGACCCGGTCGCGCGGTATGAGCAGGTCCTGATCCAGGCCGGTATCGCCACGGAGAAGGACTTCAACGAGCTGCAGGAGCTGGTGCGGCGCGAGGTCGACGCCGCGACCGACGAGGCCGAGCGCTCGCCGATGCCACGCGGCGAGGAAGCGGCGATGGGGTTGTACGCGGGCGACGGATATTGGGAAACGTGTCATGCCGAGCAGAGCGAGGCATCCCCTGCGGCGGGGGATTCCTCGCTGCGCTCGGAATGACACGGAACGCGATGGCTGAGACGACCTACCTCGAAGCGATCACGCAGGCCATGTCCGAGGAGATGGCCCGCGACGAGCGCGTCTTCCTCATCGGCGAGGACGTCGGCGTCTACGGCGGCGCGTTCAAGACCTCGGCCGGCCTGATCGAGCGCTTCGGCCCCGAGCGCGTCATCGACACGCCCATCTCCGAGATCGCCATCGTCGGCGCGGCCTCGGGCGCGGCGCTGATGGGCATGCGCCCCATCGCGGAGATGCAGTTCATCGACTTCATCACCTGCGCCTACGACATCCTCGTCAACTTCACCGCCACGTCGCGCTACCGCGTCGGCAGCGCCTGCCCGATCGTCGTGCGGGGCCCGGCCGGCGCCGGCACGCACGGCGGCCCGTTCCACTCGCTGTCGCCCGAGGCGATGTTCATGAACCGGCCGGGGATCAAGATCGTGTCGCCCGGCACGGCGTACGACGCGAAGGGATTGCTGAAAGCGGCCATCCGCGACGACGATCCGGTGCTCTTCATCGAGCACAAGTACCTCTACCGGCGCATCAAGGAGACGCTGCCCGACGACGACTACGTCGTGCCGATCGGCAAGGCGAACGTGCGCCGCAAGGGGAAGGACCTGACGATCGTGACGTGGGGCGCGATGATCTACGTCGCGGACGAGGCGGCCGAGGCGCTGGCGAAGGATGGCGTGTCGGTCGAGATCGTCGACCTGCGCTCGATCATCCCGTTCGACGAGGAGGCGATCCTCGAGTCGGTGGCGAAGACGAACCGCGTCATCATCCTGCACGAGGCGCCGCTGACCGGCGGCGCGGGCGCGGAGTTCGCCGCGCGCATCGCGGAGAAGGCGTTCGACTGGCTCGACGCGCCGGTGAAGCGCATCGCCGCGCTCGACGTGCCGACGCCGTACTCGCCGCCGCTGGAGGAGTTTTACCTGCCGAACGCCGCGAAGGTGCTCGCGGCGGCGAGAGAGTTGCTTGCGTATTGAGGAGAGGTTGCAATGGCTACTGATGTCGTGATGCCGCAGATGGGCGAGTCGATCGCCGAAGGGACGATCGTCCGCTGGATCAAGAAGCCGGGAGACAAAGTCGAGCGCGACGAGCCGCTGCTGGAGATCTCGACGGACAAAGTCGACGCGGAGATTCCCGCCCCCGCCAGCGGCACGCTCAGCGAGGTGCTCGCGCAGGAAGGGCAGACGGTGGGGGTGAACTCGGTGATTGCGCGGATCGATGGAGGCGGCGGCGGCGCCGCGACAGCGCCGGCTCCAGCGCCCGCGCCCGCGCCCGCGAAGCCGGAGCCGAAACCCGAGCCGAGACCCGAGCCGAAACCTGAGCCGAAACCCGAGCCCAAGCCGGAGCCCGCCCCCGCCCAGCCCGCTCCACCGCCGCCGGAGCAACGACAGGCAAGAGTGCCTGTCCTCCACAAAGAGGCGGAGGTGGCGGATCTCGACGAGCGCCGCCGCACGAAATCGTCGCCGCTCGTGCGCAAGATCGCGCGCGAGAACAACGTCGACATCTCGCAGCTCGAGGGCACCGGCGTCTCCGGCCGCGTCACGAAGAACGACATCCTCGAATACCTGCAGAAGCCGGGCGCCGAGGCGCCGTCGCAGCCGCAGCCCGCGCCCGCGCCGCGCATGGCTGAGGAGGTACGCGTCGAGCCGCTCTCGGTGATGCGCAAGAAGATCGCACAGCACATGGTCCTCTCCAAGCAGACCTCGGCGCACGTCACCACCGTCTTCGAGGTCGACTTCACCAACATCGAGAAACTGCGCCAGCAGTACAAGGACGTTTACGCCGAGCGCGGCGCCAAGCTCACCTACCTGCCGTTCATCGTGCAGGCCATCGTCGCCGGGCTGCGCGAGTTCCCGATCGTCAACGCGTCGATGGACGAGAACTCGATCCTCTACCACCGCGACTACAACATCGGCATCGCCGTGGCGCTCGACTGGGGGCTGATCGTGCCGGTGGTGAAGAATGCCGACGAGAAGAACCTCCTCGGCCTCTCCAAGACCATCGCCGACCTCGGCAACCGCGCGCGCAGCAAGAAGCTCTCGCCCGACGAGGTGTCGGGCGGGACGTTCACGATCACGAATCCCGGCATCTACGGCGGCCTCTTCGGCACGCCGATCATCAACCAGCCGCAAGTGGCGATCCTCGGCGTCGGCGGCGTGAAGAAGCGCCCCGTGGTGATCGAGACCGACGACGGCGACTTCATCGCCATCCGCTCGATGTGCATCCTGTCGCTGACGTTCGACCACCGCCTCATCGACGGGGCGGTGGCCGATCAGTTCATGGCACTGGTGAAGAACGTGATCGAAGAGGGGAACTTCGCGTTGTAATGCCGGCGTCTCGCCGGCCGGAGAGCCGGCGTCTCGCCGGCCGAGGCGGCGTCCCGCCGGCCGGCGCCGGGACGGCGCCCATCCGGCCGGCGGGGACGCCGGCACTACTTTAAGGCCGCCTTCAGCAGGTCGATGATGCGGAAGTTCTTGCCGCCGAAGTCGGTGAACGGCTTCCACTCCGGGTTCTGCGCGAGGAACGAGTGGTTGTCGCCGAGCATCAGTCCCGCGAAGACCTCCGCCACGATGCGCCCGCCCACCTGGCCGAGGTGGATCGGCGTCGTATCCTTCTTGAACTGCTGCTGCGCCTCGGCCAGCACGTAGTACCAGAGCGGCGCGTTGTCGGCGAAGTCCGGCGACACGTCGACGAGGCGCGGGTTGTCGCCCGAGTCCTCCTCCGTCGCCTTGCCGACGCGCAGCTCGTCCTCGGAGAGCGGCGTGAACCCCATCTTCCGCGCCACCGTCTGCCCCGACGGCAGCCGCATGCGCAGGCCGCGCAGCAGGTTCCGCTCGGCCAGCGAGCGGATGTCCTTGGCCACGTTCAGCGGCAGCGTGCCGAGCGGATTCACCAGCGACGTGTCGATCTTGTACGCCGGCTGCACGCGCTTCGGGCCGCTCTTGCCCGGATCGACCTTGCCGAAGAAGAGGTTCCAGTCGATGCCCCAGTTCGCCGGGAAGGCGCGGAAGCCGCGGAAGCTCTCGCCCGGGCCGGCGGTGAAGATCGGGAACTGCACCGTCGAGTTGAGGCGGTAGAACGGCCGCACCATCGAGTGCCCGAAGCGGTACGCGGCGACGGAGAACTCCACCGGCATGAAGGGCGCGTTTTTCCAGCGGAAGAACTGCAGGTTCGGCTTGTGCTCGAGGATCGACTCGCCGCTCTCGAGGTGCGGCAGGACGTCGAAGAGCGTCTTCTCGCCGCAGATCGTCGGGAGGAAGTCGTTGAGGATGGCGTACTGGTAGTGCCAGCGCACCAGGCGCTGCACGTGCGCAAACGTCGGCGGATGGCCGAGGCGCGCGGTCTCGAGGTCGGCGATCTTGTTGTGGAACTGCAGGAACGTCGACTGCAGCTGCGAGACGATCGTGTTCTCGTCGTTGCGCGGATCGCCGATGAGCGCGCGGTCGGGATCGCCGCCCTCGGGATGGTTGCGCGGCAGGTCGCGCGTGTTCGTGAGGCCGCCGGCGTCGCCGGTGAGCGCGCGGCCGAGGACCAGGTGCAGGCCGTCGTCGCGGTAGAGGTACGGCTGGTCGTCGGGACCGCGGCCGTAGACGCAGTCGAGGTCGAAGCGCGGCGTGCGGAAGTCGACCAGGGCGTCGGGATCGTTCGTCTTCTGCAGGCTGCTGGCCGGGTCGAAGGTGATGTCGTGGTCGATGAACTGGCCGAAGTACGTGTAGCCGGCGCTGATGCCGGCGTTCTCCTCGGCGTCGGGCATGTCGTCGGGCGGCTTTCCCTCGTCCGGCGCGATCATCTTCGCGGCGAGCTCGGCGAGATCCTCTTCGTCGTGCTCCGCCCGCGGCAGCGTCCGGAACATCCGGCCGAAACGCCCCTCGAACTGCTCGGAGCCTCGCGGGACGTCGAGGCCGCGAAGGCCGACGCCATGGGCGCGAAAAACGTTCTTGAAACTGAAGTGGCTGCTGCGATCGAGGGCAGTGACGGTCATACACACTCCTCCTGATCTATGGAGTGATGCAAAACCGCTTTTCGTTACGGCGCTGGGAACGCCGCCGTCTCGGCGGCTGGCCCGGAGGCGTCTCGCCTCCGGCGGCGGGACGCCGCCGTGCCAGCCGGCGGGACGGCGGCGTTCCCAATTACGAACTCCTTGTAATTCGCCCAGCGCGCCATGATCGCATCGACGTAGGCGACCGGCTCGGTGCCGCGGCAGTAGCCGTGCTTGACGACCGGATCGTTGTAGACGGCGCGCTGCGACTTGCGCACGAGCCAGTAGCCGACGTCGTCCCACTTCTTGGCATCGTCGCCGTGCTTCTCGGCCAGGCGCACCGCGTCCTGCACGTGGCCGGTGCCGACGTTGTACGAGCCGAGGATGAACTTGATCCGCTCGTCCTCGTCGGCGATCTCCTTCCAGGCGTCGTCGAGCGTCCAGAGGTAACGGCAGGCGCCGGCGATGGCCTGCCGCGGATCGCGCGGATCGATGCGCAGCTGCCGCGCCGTCTTCGGCATGATCTGCATCACGCCGACCGCGCCGGCCCACGAGCGCGCGTTCGGATTGAACTTCGATTCCTGGAACGCCTGCGCGGCCACGAGGCGCCAGTCCCACCCCGGAATGGCGGCAGCTTGACGGAAAACATCGTCGTAGGGCGACAAAGTGCCGGTTTCGGCCGTGAGAAACGGACTGCTTGCTCGCGACTGGAAGCCGCGGCGGTCGAGGAAATACCGCTTGTATAGCGCGCCGAGGAGGCCTTGCTTCCGCCTGGCGTCGACGAATTTGTTCAGCGCGTCGAGCAGCGCCGGCGCGTTGCGGCGCACCGCCCAGATGATCGGCTGCGGCGGCCCGATGGCCGGCTTGATGACGAGGTTCGTGAACTCCCCCGCCTTGAGCTGCGCGAGGTTCTCGGCGGCGACGGTGTAGCCGATCGCCCCCTCCGCCGTCTTCTGGATCAGCCGGTCGGAAGAGTCGTCGACTTCGACGATGTCGACGTCCTGCGTCAGCTCGTTGTTGAGCTCGAGAAGGGACGTGCGATACGGCGACGTGCGCGGGATCGTGACCTGCTGCCCGCCGAGCTCCCGCGGCGTCGTGACCAGGCGCGCGCGGACCTCGATCGGCGACGGCGTCGATTCCCGCTCCGCGCGCGCGATCGCCGTCGACGTCGACGGCGTCGTCCCCTGCGGCGCCGCCGCGTTGCGCTGCACGACGACCGGCGACGTCTCGTACAGTCCCTGCGTCATCGCCACGGCCGTCTGGTCCGCCGTCGCCGCGAGCTGCGCGGCCACGACGTCTCCGTCGCCGCGGTTGAGCTTCTCGAAGAGCTCGTTGCTGTCGCGCACCACGACTGGCGCCAGGCGCAGGCCGTTGTCGTGGGCGAACTGGTTGAGCAGGTCGTACTCGTAGCCCATCGTCTCGCCGCGATAGATGAAATAGCCGGTCGAGTTGAAGGTGAAGAGGACTTTCAGCGTCTTCGCCGCGGCGATGGCCGGGAGGTCGCGGTCGACCGGCGGCGTGTCCGGCGTCTTCGGCAGCTTCGCCTCGAGCGGCTTCGGCACCGGCGCGGTGTTCGTGATGGGCGGCGGCGCGGGCGGGTGCGATTGCTGCGGTGGCGCGGGCTCACGATGGCAGGCCGCGAGGAGGAGCAGCGCGACCAGCGTCATCGTGAGTCCTTCTCCCCGCGCGCGAGGAGAAGGTGCCGCGAAGCGGCGGATGAGGGACGCCATCCTGCCGAAACTCTGCCGAGTGGCGCCCCTGACCCGGCGCCGGGACGGCGCCTTTCCGGCCGGCGGGACGCCGGCACTACCGAGGATGACGCGCCGCGCTCGCATTGTTCTCCCACGCGTCTCCGATGCGACGTTCGTTCCCCCTCGCCTTTCTCCTCTTCGCGACGGCCGCGCTCGCTCAGTACGTGCCGCCGGTGCTCAAGGGTGTCGAGGGCGAAGGCAAAGCGCGCCACGCCGAGGGGCCGATCCCCTTCCCGCCCGAGGACGAGGCGTGGCAGCGCGTCACGTCGAGGCACTTCGACTTCATCAGCGCGGCGGGCGAGAAGCGGACGCGCGAGATGGCCGAGGACCTCGAGACGCTCTCCGCGGCGCTCGGCCGCCTCAACCCGCGCTTCGACGCCGCCGGCGGCGCGCCGACGCACGTCTACGTCTTCAGCCGTAAGAGCGAGGTCCAGCCGTACTTCGACATGCTGACGAACCGCCGCCACGCCAGCGTCACCGGCCTCTTCGTCTCGCAGAAGAACAACGCCGCGATCGTGATGCTCGCCGGCGCCTCGCGCGACGACCGCACGCCGTTCCACGAGCTCGTGCACTGGCTGATCGAGCGGCGCTCGCAGCCGCCGCTGTGGCTCGAGGAGGGGCTCGCCGAGGTCTTCTCGCACGCGGAGCTCCGCAGCGGGTCGCTCTACGCCGGCGAGGGCGTCGCGCAGCATCTGAACGTGCTGAAGTCACGCGACATGCCGCTGGCGAACGTCTTCCGCGTCGAGCGCGAGTCCGACACGTACAACCTCGCCGAGGGGCAGGCGCTCTTCTACGCGAAGAGCTGGGCCGTCGTCGACTGGCTCTTCCGCAACGGCGGCGACAGCAACGCGAAGTTCTACGCGTTCTTTCACGACGTCGAGAGCGGCGTCCCGGTCGAGACCGCGCTGCAAACGCGCTACGCGATGTCGGTGAAGGATCTCGAGCGCCAGGTCGAGTCGTACGGCGGCCGCCTCGCGCGCCCGGCGTTCGCGATCAAGATCGCCGTCCCCGAGACCGACAAGACGCTGGTGTCGGCGCCGCTCAGCCGCGCCGATCTGCTCTACGAGCTCGGCCGCTTCTTCCTCTTTTTCGAGGAGATGGCGGGCGAATCGGAGCGCCACCTCCGCGCCGCGCTCGACGCGGATCCGCATCACGCCAAGGCCCTCGGCGCGCTCGCCGTGCTGCGCGCGAATGCGAAGCTCTACGACGACGCGGCGAATCTCTTCGAGAAGGCCATCGCCGCCGATCCGAAGGACGCATCGATCCGCCTCGACTACGCGGAGGCGCTGCTGCAGAACGAGATCGGCCCGCTGGCGCAGGCGGAGGAGGTCGTCGACGCCGACGCGCCGCGCTTCCGCAAGGCGCGCGCGCAGGCGCAGGCCGCGCTCGACCTCGGCGCCGAGCCCGCCCGCGCCCTCGGCGACCTCGGCACGTCGTACATCGTCGAGCAGCCCGCCGACATGGCCGCCGGCATCGCCGCGCTCGAAAAGGCGCACGCGCTCCTCCCCAACCGCACCGACTTCGCCCTCCACCTCTTTTATATGCTGCGCCGCAGCGGCGAGCCGGCGGATGCGCTGTTTCAGCAGCTCCAAGCGGCGCGCAGCCCGCAGGTGAAGTTCGCCGCGCGCGCGATCGTGGTGCGGCAGGACCTGGCGCGCACGAACGAGCTCCTGAAAAACGGGAAGTACGACGAGGCGGCGACGATCCTCCGCGCGCTCGCGTCGAACTCGCCCGACGCCGACGCGCGCGCCGACTTCGAGCGGCAAGCCGCCGAGGTGGCGAAGGCCGGCGAGTCGAACCGCCAGATCAGCGCGTACAACGACGCGGTGGCGCTGGTGAACAAGGGGAAGTACGCGGCCGCGCGCAAGTCGCTCGCCGAGCTGCTGGCGACCGCGACGGATCCCGGCGTGGTGCGCGACGCGAAGAAGCTGCAGGCGGAGCTGAAGGGGCGGAAGGATTTGAAGTAGTAGCGGTTGGCGATTAGGCCCGCCGAATCGCGAATCGCGATTCGCGATTCGGTCGTCGATGCGGCTCGGAATGACGCGGTACCTAACCGCCAATCGCTAACCGCTAACCGCTAACCGCTAACCGCTAACCGGGATGAACCCACCCCCGCCGTACGTTGACGATTCCCGTGCGCCGCTGCGAGCTTCGCAACCTCCGCCTCATCACATACGAGAACGCGATGAGTCTCCAGGAAAAGCTGGTGGCGATGCGGCAGCACGACGAGATCGCCGACCAGCTGCTCCTCCTCGAGCACCCGCCGGTCATCACCCTCGGCCGCGGCGGCGACGCCGCGAACCTCCTCGCGCCGGCCGAGGCGCTGCAGCGCCAGGGTGTCCGATTCTTCGAGACCACGCGCGGCGGCGACATCACCTACCACGGGCCCGGCCAGCTCGTCGGCTATCCGATCCTCCACCTCGGCGAAGGCCGCCGCGACATCCGCCGCTACGTGACGGCGATCGAGGAGGTGCTGATCCAGACCGTCGCCGAGTACGGCATCGAGGCCGAGCGCGTCGAGGGACGCCGCGGCATCTGGGTCGGCAACGAGAAGATCGCCGCGATCGGCGTGCGCATCGCGCGCTGGGTGACGTCGCACGGCTTCGCGCTGAACGTGAACACGAACCTCGAGCACTTCCGCCTGATCACGCCGTGCGGCCTGCACGGGACCGGCGTCACGTCGATCGCGAAGAAGATCGGACGCGACGTCGCGCTCGACGACGTGCGCGCCATCGTCGCGCAGAAATTCGCCGACGTCTTCGAGCGCGAGCTCGTCGAAGTGCCGCCGACGATCCGCCTCATCCAGGTGCTCGCGCACGACGGCAACGGCCGCGTGCTGCTGCTCCACCGCAAGCCGGAGCGCGGCAACGTCTGGCAGCCGGTCACCGGCTCGATCGAGATCGGCGAGACGCCCGCGGAGTGCGCGCGGCGCGAGCTCCTCGAGGAGACCGGGCAGCGCGCCGGCGTCGAGCCGATCGGCCTGCACCAGTCGTTCATGATCGAGTCGCAGTACCTCGCCGCGCGCTTCCCGCTGCCGATCGTCGCCGATCAGATCGCGTTCGCGGCGCGCATCGATCCGGGCGCGGTCATCCATCTCGACGCGGACGAGCACGACGACTCCGGCTGGTTCGACATCGCCGAGGCGTATGACAAGATCAAATGGACGGACGACCGCGAGGCCCTCGAGCATTTCGAGTCGTGGCTGAGCGCCGTCCCCGCGTTATGAGCACGCCGATCAACCGCCGCGCCGGACATCGCCCCGAGTGGCTGAAGATCCGGATTCCGGGCGACCTCGCCGCGCTCCCGGTCTCGCGCCTGATGAACGACCTGGCGCTGAACACGGTCTGCCAGGAGGCGCGCTGCCCGAACATCTTCGAGTGCTGGGCGGCCGGCACGGCGACGTTCATGATCCTCGGCGAGATCTGCACGCGGCGCTGCACGTTCTGCGCGGTTGGCAAGGGGAAGCCGTTCGCGGCGGACGGCGACGAGCCGCGCCGCGTGGCCGAGGCGGTGGAGCGGATGGGGGCGAAGCACGTCGTCATCACCATGGTCAATCGCGACGACATGGCCGACGGCGGCGCCGCGCACGTGGCGAAGACGGTGCTCGCCGTGCGCGAGCGAACGGGAGCGGCGGTCGAGGTGCTGATCTCCGATCTCGAAGGCAACCGCGAGGCGCTGGGCGTTGTGCTCGAATCGAAGCCGGAGGTGCTCGCGCACAACGTCGAGACCGTGCCGCGGCTCTATCCGGCCGTGCGCCCCGTGGCGAAGTACCATCGCTCGCTCGACGTCCTGCGCTGGGCGGACGAGGCGGGCGCGATGACGAAGTCGTCGCTGATGCTCGGCCTCGGCGAATCTGAGGACGAGATCCTGGCCACGGCGCGCGACCTGCGCGGCGCCGGCGTCGACATTTTCACGATGGGGCAGTACCTCGCGCCGACCGGCAATCACCATCCGGTGCGGCGCTATTGGACCCCCGAGGAGTTCGCGTCGCTCGGCGAACGGGCGCGCGCGCTCGGCTTCCATCACGTCGAGTCGGCGCCGCTCGTGCGCAGCTCGTACATGGCCCATCGGGCGCTGGACGCGAAATAGGGCGCAGAGCGCAGGGGGCGGGGCGCAGATGGTTTTCTCGCGGCCGCACGCGCTCGTGCAGCCGGCAGGGCAATCACCTGCGCCCTGCCCCTGCGCCCCGCGCCCTAAGGTAGAATCCGCCGTCCATGCCGCGCGTGATCTTCGTCGACGCAGGGAAGGCGGCGGAGTTCCCCGAAGGCAAAACGCTTCTCTCGTGCGCCGGCGAGATGGGCGTGCGCGTCAGTCACGTGTGCGGCGGCGACGGCGCGTGCGGGACTTGCAGGATCGAAGTCGTGGAGGGGTGGGACCGCCTCTCGCCGCCGACGCCCGACGAGACGTACAAGGAGCTCGAAGAACCGCACCGGCTGAGTTGCCAGGCGAAGTTGTTGGGAGATGTGATCGTGAAAGTCGCGCCGATTGAGTAGTTCTTGGTTCTTGGTTCTTAGTTGTTGGTTTAAAAACAAGAAAGAACCAAGACCTAAGACCTAAGACCTAAGAACTAAGAACTAAGAACCACGAGGTACCGATGACCGCCGTCGACACTGCAACCGCACAACTCACCGAGAACCAGCTCGGCCTCCTGTTCCAGTACACGGTAGAGGCCTACAAGACGTTCGAGAAGCTCGCGGAGAAACTGCCCAACCCGCTCGCGGCGGGGATGTTCAAGGCCTTCGCCCTCGACGAGCGCGCCAGCCGCGACCTACTGGACATGAAGACCGCCGCGGCCGGCGGCGGCGCGCCGCTGCGCGTGACCCTCGGCGGCGACCTGCTGTTCGAGGACATCCTCGAAGGCGATCTCTCGTACCGCGAGACGGCGGAGTTCCTGATCGCGCGCGAGCGGACGATGGAGAAGAAGCTGGCCGAGTGGGCGAAGACGGCGTCCCCCGTCGACCGCGGCCTGCTGATCTACCTCGGCGCGTCGAAGCGCGCCCACATCGTCGAGCTGGAGCGCGAGCTGGAACTGATCAAGATCGACCCTGACTGGTTCAAGCGGGAAGACGCGGAGTCGCGCATTGTTCACGGAGCGCAGTGATCTCGCTGACTCCTGACGCCGCCGAGCACCTCCACCGCGACCTCGACGGCCGCGTGCTGCGCATCGCCTTCACGACCGGCTGCGGCGGCAGCGGCTACCGCCTGGCATTCGCCGACGAGCCGATCGCGGACGACCGCGTCGTCGACGTCGACGGCGTGCGCGTGGCGCTCGACGCGATGGCCGCCGACCGGCTCGACGGCGCCGTGATCACGTACGACGCGGACGAGGAGGGGTACCTCATCGATCACCCCGACGCCGTCACCGCGGTCTGGTGCGGCTGACGCTTCAGGGCGCAGGGCGCAGGGGGCGGGGCGCAGGTGATGTTCTCGCGGCAGCACGTGCCTAGGCGAAACAACCATCTGCGCCCCGCCCCCTGCCCCCCGCGCCCTATCGCCTGGCCAGAAACTCGAGCGCGTGATACGTGATGATCAGATCCGCGCCGGCGCG
>Ga0070717_10000074_pt1 | contig 83614 bp, 64 predicted proteins | sample LARL113metaG_FD_71366 | JGI IMG/M metagenome (GOLD analysis project Ga0070717, IMG submission 71366) | Corn, switchgrass and miscanthus rhizosphere microbial communities from Kellogg Biological Station, Michigan, USA - LAR L11-3 metaG | ecosystem: Host-associated > Plants > Roots > Rhizosphere ...
CTCGCCTGCGCAGACCCCGTCCAACTATCGCCGCGGGACGCGCCGATCCACCTCGGCCGAGCCCCAATTCCGATTTCGACTCTCAGGTGGCGCGACCCGTCCCCGGGGCGCGAATACGACGTCGCCAGCTGGATACATCACAAAAGCCCAAAATCCCCTCTCGTTCTGCACGTGCCTTCGCCTGGGCGGATTCACCTCGCCTGCGCAGACCCCGTCCAACTATCGCCGCGGGACGCGCCGATCCACCTCGGCCGAGCCCCAATTCCGATTCTCGACTCTCAGGTGGCGCGACCCGTCCCTGGGGCGCGATCAAGACGTCGCCAGCTGGATCCATCACAAAACTCCCAGCCCACCCGAATTGTTAGTCCACTCTAACTCGTTTTCGCAGCCGGAAACAGCGCCGCCATTTTTCGAATCATCGTCAAATTCCGCATCGTGGCGGACGGGAGTTTAACCGCTTTCATCGACGGAGAGGTCCACACCTTCGACTCGTTGGTTTTGATCCGGCAGAGCCAATAGTACTCCCGTCCTTCGACCGAAAACTCGTCCACTTCCGTTCCGCAGGCGAGCAACCCGCGCTGGGCGGCCGAGCCGAGTGGCTCTTTGAGAAAACCCACATGCACCGTATTCGCCGAGTCTTCGAGGTCGACTTTGGAGAAGGGCTGAAACGCTGCTACCGCCGCGAGCTCGGCGCGAGTTCGGACAAAGGTGTCCACCGCGTAACCCAGGGATTTCTCGAGGTGGCGCTGTATTGAGTTTTCCACGTCACGAGCGTCCGCCATTTTGCTGGCAAAGAGAACGTTCCCGCTCGCGATGAAGGTGGATACCTCTTGGAACTTCAGCGCCTCGAAAAGCGCCCGCAGTTGCTCCATTTTTATCCGACGGTTGCCCAGATTTATCCCACGAAGAAAAGCGACGTAGTGGTGCATTGGATGCCAAGGGTTGAGAGGACAAAGGGCCTAGGGTCAAACTCAAGACCCCTTCCGCGGCGGAAAACCAAGCATCGCTCTTGACCTCGGCGAAAATCCTGGAGCCCCTAGAGCGATGGCGACGCCGACCGATCAGAATTTCAATGACTACAAACGGGCCGAGAAAAAAGCTCTCGAGCTGCTCGCCGCGATGAAGGCGACGACGCCCAAAAAGGTGGATATCGAGGTGGCCCTGCTCGTCGCCATTTTCGAACTACACAAAGGATCACTTCCTCCCGAAGCCATTGCCGGGATCATAAAAGGCCATCTCACCGCGATTGTGCCTTGCTACACCGCCAAACCGCCGCCGAGCAACTGAGGACTGTCGGTCGACGAAGCCCAGCAATCGGCGCAACGGCCCCAGGGCTCGGAACTGCGCGCCGCTGGTTCTTTGTCCTCAGACCGAAGGCGCGCGAGGATGTGACCAAGAGCCATCAAGCTTGCCCGCTCGAGCAGGGGTAAAACCCTAGGAGCGAGCCATTCCCGCGGCTCGGTGAAAGGTTTTTGCCCTTAAGTCGAGGGAAACGGGTGACGATTACCTGCGACAAACACGCGTCGTAAAGCTCACCCACTCTAAACCTTCTTTGTTTATGGTCCTCCGTCGTCGTTCTGGCTTCAGTCTTGTCGAGATGATCGGCGTCCTCGCCATCATCGCCATCCTCGCCGTCATCATCGTGCCCAAGGTCTTTGCGACCATCCAATCGTCGCGCGTCACGAGCACGGTCGCATCCGTTAACTCGATGAAAACAGCGATCACCGACTTTGCGGGAAAATATGGAACTATACCAACGACGAATGCGAATTCTCGCATTGACGATCTTCTTCTCCAAGTCGGCATCCTAGACAGCCGCTTCAACGTGAAACTTGGCACGCAGCCAAGTGCAGCTTCACCGGTAGCCGCCACCTGGGCAGCGACCAGCCCTTGGGCCTTGACTAGTGCAGGCACTTCTCAGGCGACTCAGAGCCGTATTATCTGCGTCACTTCGGCCCCCGCGGCCGTGCCTGGTACCGCTGGCACCAATTATCATCTCGACGGTGTAGCGACCACCAATATGCCGACCGGTGCTCAAGTGGTTTCGGCCGTCATCGTCGGCGTTACGCCAGCAGAAGCACGCGAACTCAGCCTCAAGATCGATGGTGATCAGTTGACTCCCGCGACGACGGGTGTGGCCGACACCGCCGGCAAGGTCACGTACACGGCCGCTGGCACGACGGTTTATATTTACCTCACGCACCAGTAAGCCCGCGACCAGCCGATCCTCTTTCCCCTGCGGGCGTCGGGCCAAAGCTCGCGCCCGCTTTTTTTATGTCTGCCACTCCCCCGACTGTCGCTCCTCCGAAACGCCTCGGCGATCGGCTGCTCGAGGCGGGGTTGCTCACGCCGCATCAGCTCGAGCTGGCGCTGCGTGAACAAAAGCGCACCGGCCGCCTGATCGGCGCCGTGCTTCAACAGCTCGGCTTCGTCAGCGAACAAGACATCTCCTCCTTCCTCGCTCAGGACTCGCAGACCCCGACGGTCAACGTCCTCAAGCTCGAGATCGACCCAGAGGTGATCAAACTCCTCCCCTACGACTTCTGCAAAGAGGCCGCTCTGATCCCTTGTCGCCGTGAAGCGGATACGCTGACTCTGGTCATGGCCGACCCGTTCAACGTGGTCGCAATCGACAAGGTCGAACAGCTCACCCGGCTGCGCGTCGAGGTGCTGAACGCGCCCAAACCCGACATCCTGGAGAAACTTTCCGCGCTCAACGATCGTGAGGGTACCCTCGATCAAACGATCGACGAGCTGATGAAAATCAGCGGTCGCAAGGGCGACGATCAGACCGCGCCGATGATCCGGGCGGTCGAACAGATCATCGCCGCTGCGGTGCGCAAGTCCGCCAGCGATATCCATTTTGAGCCGGACGAAAAATCGCTCCGCATCCGCATGCGCAACGACGGCATGCTTCAGTCCTTCCTCCTCATCCCGAAGGACCTCCAGGACTCGTTCATCGCCCGTCTCAAGGTCATGGCCAATCTTGACGTATCCGAAACCCGGTTACCTCAGGATGGACGCTTCAGCTTCACCCTGGGACGACGCGAGTTGAACATCCGCGTCTCCTGCCTGCCGACCAACTTCGGCGAGAGTGTGGTCCTGCGCGTCCTCGACAGCGGCAATCTCCTCCTGAATCTGCAGTCGCTCGGTCTGCGCAAGGAGGACGAGATCGCCCTCGCCACCGCCGTCGCCCGCCCGCATGGCGTGGTCCTGGTCACGGGTCCAACCGGTAGTGGTAAAACCACGACACTCTACACCGCCCTGAACACGGTCAACCGGATCGAACGGGCCGTCTTCACCTTGGAAGACCCGATCGAATACCGTTTGCCGCACATCCGCCAGACTCAGGTCAACGAGAAGGTCGGGCTCACGTTCACGACCGGCCTTAGGACTTTGCTTCGCCAGGACCCGGACGTGCTGCTCGTCGGCGAGACGCGCGACAAAGAAACCGCCCAGCTCATGGTGCGGGCCGCGCTCACCGGCCACTTGGTTTTCAGTTCGCTCCACACCAACGATTCCTTCAGCGCGATTCCTCGTCTGATCGATCTCGGGGTGGAACCTTTTCTCCTCCCCGCCACGCTCCACCTGATCATCGCCCAACGACTGGTGCGTCGGCTCTGCCCGGCCTGCAAAAAGCCGATGGAAAACCCGGCTCAGCATTTTCGCTCTTTCAATCTTCCCCTGCCCACCGACCAGGAACCCACGCTCTGGAAAGCCTGTGGCTGCCCCGAGTGCCGCCAGCTCGGCTATCGCGGTCGCGTCGCGATCTTCGAAAACCTGGTGATCGACGAGGATTATCATTCCGTGCTGCACAGCGGGAATGTCGAGAAGCTGAAGGAAATCGCCCGCGAGAAGGGCATGCCGCTTCTTTTTGACGACGGCGTGCGCCGCGCCAGTCGTGGCGATACGACTTTGGAAGAGGTGTTCCGCGTGGCCTTCGCGAACTGACGATGAGCTTGTATCGCTACAGAGCCTACAACTCCGCCGGCCAAACCGTCTCCGGTAGCCTCGAAGCGGACAATCTCACCACCCTCGAGTCCCGACTGCGGACCGCGGGTTCATGGTTGATCGAGGCCCGAGAAGGCGGAGCGGCCGAAGCGGTCAGCGATTCGGAGATCATCACCATCACGGCCAAACGCCGCGATCTCATCCATTTCTTCGTCCAAATGTCGCTGCTGCTCAAAGCCGGCGTCACCTTGCCCAACGCCCTGGACCGCATGGCGGACGACTGCGAGGGCACGCGTATTGGTGAAGTGACTACGGGGCTCCGCGATCAGGTGGCGATCGGCACGCCGCTGAATTTGGCCATGGCGAAATACCCCCGGGTCTTTTCGCGCCAGATCACCTCGATGATCGAAGCGGGAGAAGTGAGCGGACGCCTGCCCGAAGTCTTCGAGAGCTTGAGCAGCTACTACGAATGGGTCGATCAACTGACCAGCGACATTCGCCAGGCCTTGATTTATCCGCTGATGGTCATGACCGCCGCGCTTTCCCTGGTGCTGCTGCTCTTCACCTTTGTCGTGCCAAAGTTCGTCGGCCTCCTGACCGAACTTCACCTCAAGATTCCGGTTCTGACCCAGATCGTGATGGTGATCAGCAACGCGCTGCTCCACGGCTGGCCGGTGTTGATTGCGCTCTTTGTCGGCGGGCCCATCGGACTGCGACTCGCGCTGCGGAACGAGGAGTTCGCTCGCGGCTTCGACCGCTCGATGATGAAGCTCCCGATCTTTGGGCCATTGATCGCGATGTTCGCCTTTTCCCGCTTCGCGCACAATCTGGCCATGCTGTATCGGTCCGGCATTACCCTCCTGCGCGGCCTGGAGATCTGCCGGGATTTGGTGGGCAACCATGCCGTCGCCCACGCGCTGGACGAGGTGCGACGCGGGGTGCTGGAAGGTTCACCGCTCAACAAGTGTTTGGCTCAACACGAGATTTTTCCCAAGACCCTCGTGACCATGATCGCGACCGGGGAAACCTCCGGAAGCCTGGATTTCGCGCTGCAGAGCGTGGCCGATTACTACAACAAAATCATTCCCCGGCGGATCAAAATCGTCTTCTCGATCTTCGATCCGGTCATGATGGTTTCGCTCATCGCGGTGGTTGGCGTGGTGGCGCTCTCTGTAGTGCTCCCGATCCTACAACTTTGGGATGCGAAATGAAGGCGCGCGCAAAATCTGAAAAGACGAACCGTCTTGGTGAGCTGCGTCGAACTCGGCTCGGCCGGGACGCCTCGCCCTACCTTAAGGCCAAACGCCGGCGCGCCGGTTTCACCTTGATCGAGATGATCGGTGTCTTGGCGATCATGGCGATTCTTGCCACCGTGCTGGTGCCGAATGTTCTTCATTCGATCGAGATGGCAGCGATCAAGGCCGAGGGTACGAACCTGCAGAATCTCGGGGAATCGGTTAAACTTTACCTGCGAACCAATCGAGTGTTACCAGGCAGTGGCACCGCTCCGGCCACCGCCAGTTGGAGCAACGACCTGGCTAGTTTCGCCGATCTGGCACCGGCCGATGTTCTCACCACGACTCGACAACAAGCCCGCGTGTTTGTGACCGAGCCGACCGTGGTCCCACCCACGCGTGCTCTGCTGATTTCCAGCATGCGGACCGGCATAAACGTCCCCGCGGCCGGTACGCTCAACACCCTCGCGTTGTTCAATAATGTTTGGAACACGACGGATGGATCCGCCCCGACCGGTGCACCGTGGACCACCAATGGATGGAATGCGACCACCGCCCAATATCTGACGATCCGGCGCATCAATCTCCAAGCCATCAACGCGACCGATCTCCAAGGGCTGACCGTTTTGGTAAACAATAGTCAGGCTGGCAGCATCGTCAGTTATCACCTGATTTCTGGAATCACGGGCGGGTTCATCGCCAGCAACAATTCGATTTCGCCCGGTCCTCCCGTGACCATTCCGGTTTTGGTCCATCCTCGAGATCGCCTCGATTTGTATACAGGAGTCAACTACGGCACCTTGGCTTACAGCTACATTTTCAGCGCCAATAACACAAACGCGCTGACCTTTACCTACCAGGACAGCGTGCCCGCCGGTTCACCCTACTGGAGACCACAATGACCACCACCACGTCTCCAGTGGAGCCGCCGCAGGCCGAACTGACTCAAGCTCCGTTCTCGACCGCGACGCGTCGGGCCGGTGAGTATTCACGGCGCCCCTACGACACGTTGGGCATCGCCTGGCTCAATGGTTCTTTTCAGGCCGCGGTCTTTCGCCGGCAAGTCGCCAAATGGGCCTGGACGAGTTCCACGCCCGTGCGCACGCCGGAAGAGTTCGAGGTCGCCCTCGACCAAGCCCTGGTTGAACTCCGCTTCGGCGGTACGGAGGTCTTTCTCATTCTCGAGCACGACGCCTTCGTTCATCAGCCCGAACAGGCCCCCGCCTTCTCCGAAGCAGCCGCCCGAGCCTACCTGCGGGGCCGAGTGGAACGCTTTGAAAAAGAACACGAGCCCGTGCTCTGGGTCAGTCAGCCCACCGTCTCGGCGCGGAAGGAAGCGACCTTTCTGCTCCATCTACTGCCCACCTCGTTCTACAATCGCATCAACGGAGTTTTGTTGGAGCGGCACCTCGATCTCGCGCGCATTCTGCCCTTGGCCGTGCCGCTTCAGCTCATCTTGCCGGTCCTGACTCAGGGCAAAGATCGTCCTGTATTGGTCGCGGCGGATACAGGAGAGGCGACCACCGTGATGGTCGCGCAGCCAGATGGACAACTCCTTTTCGCTCGCACAATGCTGGCCCGTTGGGAAGTCGACCCGGCGCGCATCGGGGTCGAAATCAACCGCTCCGTCCTCTACGCGAAACAGCAGTTCAGCGCGGTGATCGACGCCCTTTGGCTCCTCGGCACGGCCAGCGAGGCCGCGCAGACCGAGGTCCAAGCACGTTGTGGAGCCGGAAAAGAAATTCTCGTCCGGAACAGCACGCCGCTCGAGTGGATGGAAGCGGTGGCCAAGCTGACGCCGCGCCACCCGATCAACTTGGTCGCGGGATACCTCAGCCGCAAACGCCGGCACCAACTGATCCGACGGACCATTATTTCCGTGTGCTGGATCAGCCTGGTTTGTCTGGGGCTCGATACCTGGGCGCGTGTGCAAGAATGGACCGCGCAAAGTCAGCGCTTCCACGCGCTCGAAAAGAATCATGGATCCATGCTCGCGGAGCGCGATCGTCTCGTCCTGCGCAACGCGGAGATGCAGCGCCAACGCGACTTCATCCGGCAGGTATCCGAGGAACGGTTACCAGCCGTTCCCAGTCGTTTCCTCGGTTACGTCGCAAGCATCCTTCCGGCTGAAGCGCATCTCAACGAGTCGAGCGTGAAGTGGGACGACGGAACGAAAAAGTGGAGCTTCCATTTGGATGGTCAGGTCGAGGGCGACGAAGACACCGGCCGCGAGCTCATCGACGCGTTTCAAAAAACCCTTTCGCACAGCGCACTTCGGGCCAAAATCAATCCAGGAGCCCGCTCCCTCGTCCCCGTCACCTCGTCGGGCCTGGAGGCGTCCGCGGCGCAACGCTTCAGCTTGGAGGGCACTTTGTTTGAAGAATAATCCGTCCAGTCATCTCAAAACCTGCTGGCAGGTATTGACCGAAGTTCCGGGCTGGAACGACGCTCCGATCTACGCGCGGTTGGCCCGCTCTCTGCCTATCGTTTTCCCTGTATTCGCCATCCTAGCACTGGTGTCATGGCGTTCTGGGTACGGCGCCCCTCGAGCCGAGGCGGAACACGCCGCCTTGCAGCCTCTGCTCGGTTTGGACGCGGAGATCTCCACGCTGCAAATGGGCGCGTCCCAGGCCCAAGTCGCCGATTTAAACCAACGGTCTGCCTCGTCGTCTCGCCTCCTGGTGAGCGGACCGAAGGAGCTTCCGGCTTTGCTGCAAGAGCTGAAGACGACGCTTCACAGCTCCGGCTGGGATGCCACTTTCCAGGTCGGGGAAATCATCGAAGAGAGTCCCGAAGCGAGCCCGACGCAGATCACTTTTCTTCCGGTTCGCGGCAAACTGAAGGCTCAAGCGAGCAACCAAGATCGTTTCTCCTCCCTGCTCGCTGCGCTGGACCGCCTTTCTGCTTACGGCAAGAGAATCGACCTCACGCGCGTGGCCATTCGTGCCGATGAGTCTCGGTGGCAGGCAGTTGAAGTGAACCTTCGATTCGTTTGCTCGGTCCTTGATGCGAAAACTCCTCAATAAACCTTGGTTCGTAGCAGTGCTCGTCGCTGCCGCAGTCGTTTTTGTGGCCTTATCCCTTCCCTCCCGGTCTCCGACGCCGTCCGGGGTCGCTGCGCCAGTGGTAGCCGAAGAGAACCCGCCGGAAAGCGCTGCCCCCGACGGCACGCCGACCAAAAGCGGCCCCATTTCCATTCAGGCGGCGTTGAAAGAGCTGACCGCCGCCCCGTCCCCCCATCGCGATCCTTTTCTCTCCCGCAACGCGGTGACCGCAGCTGCGACGGAAAAAGCGTCGAGCCCTGATCTGACCGAAAGCGTGAGTGTTTCCGCAATCTGGATACAGAGCGGTACAACCTACGTCTTGATCAACAACCGGGTTTACCATGTAGGCGATCGCATCGGTCGCTTGACCGTCGAATCGGCCAACCGTGACGGCATCTGGGTGACTCACTGGAAGGGCCGCGATTTTGTCGCCGTCGGTGGGGCCTTCACCCTCGTCACTCCGGCGCGCCAAGCGGCGGCCGAGCTCTCCCTCTCGAGCGAAAGTTAGGCCTCAATCACGCATGAAACGCTTTCCTCGGTATCGTCTCTCGTCTTGTATCCTTGGCGTCACGACAGGAGTGCTGTCCGCCGCGGCGCAGGAACCCAGCGTCACCGCACCCCCGCCGAAGACAGAAGAAGTCCGCGGCACACCGAGCTCCGTCCCTTCCACCCTTTTCAGTTTTCACGCCGAGGGCGTGCCAATCAAACAGGCCCTGGTGCTCTTCGCTCACGCCAACGGCCTGAACGTCGTGCCTGATCTCGACGTCGAGGGACAAGTCACGGTCGATTTCACCGACCTGCCCCTCGATCTCGCGATGGCTGCGCTCCTCGAGGCTAACGGTTATTATTTTACCCAAGAAGGACGACTGATTCGGGTTCGAAACCAAGAAGCCCGGCTCTTCCAGATCGATTATATCCATGTGACCCGCTCCGGCAACGGCTCCAATGCGGTCCAAATCACCTCGGGCGGAGGCGGCAGTTCCTCGAGCAGCGCCAGCGGGGGTGCTTCCGGATCGGGTGGCGGCGGATCGAGCAGCGAAGGCTCGAGTATGACCGTGACGAATACAGCCACGATCAACTTCTGGGGCGATCTGAAGGACCAATTAAAGAACCTCGTTTCCGAAAAAGGCAGTTTCACGATCAACAGCCTGGCCGGCACGGTCATGGTCCGGGATAGCCACCGAAATGTGGATACGATCGCGCGTTTTATCCAATCGGTCACCGCCAGCGTCGTCCGGCAGATCGATCTCGAGGTCGAAATCTACGAAGTCTCTCTCAACGATTCCACCCAGTTGGGCATCAACTGGCAGCGGGTCGAATCCTCCCTTTCGTCCACCGCCAGCACCATCCCCGGTCAGCTGGGCTTGACCGACGCGGCCGGGCTGATCATTCAAAGCCCGGTTTTCGGAACCCCGCCCCCTGCCCCTGGAGTCCGGGTCGGATTCCAACGCGGCGCCACCTCCGCGGTGCTCGACGCCCTTCGTCAACAAGGCAACCTCAAGGTGGTATCCAAGCCTCGGTTACGGACGCTCAACAATCAACCGGCCGTGGTGCGCGTCGGCCAGGATATCCCGGTTTTCTTGCGGCAAGTGACCACCCAACCCGGCAGCCCTCCCACCGTCACCACCACCGAAACGGTCCAAACCATCACGGTGGGAACGGTCCTCTCGATCACGCCCCAAATTTCCTCGGATGGTCTGATCACCTTGGACGTGACCCCAGCGGTCAGTCGGTTGGTCCGGACCGCCGTCTCGGCCAGTGGCGACACCAGCGCTCCGGTGATCGATATTCGGCAGGCCTCCTCGATCGTCCGCCTCCGCGACGGTGATACCATCGTGATGGGCGGTCTGGTCCAGGATTCGAGCAGCACCACCCGCCGCAAAATTCCTCTTTTGAGCGATATCCCTCTGCTGGGTAAAGCGTTCACGGGTAAGTATGATACCTCAGACCGGACCGAGCTGATTTTCTTCCTTACTCCGCGGATTATCCAGGACGGCGCAGTCCAAAAAGCGCTTAAGCCCACGGAAAAGTAGCCGATCTAGGGACAACCCAACCCTGCTCCCGCCCGGTACCCATGATTTATCAGACGATCAAAGTACTTATCGTCGAAGATATGCTCATGATCGCGAAGATCACGGAGCAGATGCTGAAAAAGGCACCCGCGAACCGCTACGAGTCCGCCCATCGCGCCCGACTCTCAGATGCTTTGACCGCGCTTCGCACCGAAGATTTCGATGTCGTTCTGCTCGACCTCAACCTACCCGATAGTCGAGAACTGGATACGTTGGCCCGCGTGGTCGAGACCGCACCGGAAGTCCCGATTATCGTTCTCACCGCGAACAACAGCGACGAGATGGGGCTGCGCGGCGTGCAACTCGGCGCCCAAGATTTTTTGCTGAAGGGGGATTTCAACTACCTCACGCTGGACCGCGCGATCATCTACAGCATTGAACGGCATCGGCTGCAGCGCACCATCCGCCAGCTCGCCGTCCTCGATGAACTGACCGGTTTATACAATCGCCGCGGCTTCAACACCCTCAATCCGGATCTGATCCAGAAGGTGAAGAATTCCACCCAACGCGGGTTTCTCTGCTATTTCGACCTCGACCGTTTCAAGCACATCAACGACGACTTTGGTCACGCGACCGGTGACGAGGCACTGAAAGAATTCGCGGTCAACCTTCGCAGCGTTTTCCGGAAAGACACGTTGCTCACCCGTTTCGGCGGCGACGAATTTGTCGCGATGGGCATCGAGTCCATGCCGGGCCAAGTGGAACAGGCCCTGCAGTCACTCGAGATCGTGCTCTCGGTTCGTAATTCCCGCGAAACCACCCAATTCATGCTCGAGTCCAGCTCGGGCGTGGCCTACTTCGACCGCAACGGCCCGCACAGCATCGAGGAGCTCAGCGCCGCGGCCGACGCTGCCCTTTATCGGAACAAAGAAAGCCGCAAACGCGCGCGCTCGTTGGCCGGAGTCCAAGTTCAAGACAGCCGCGCATGAAACCCTCCACGCCATCCCTTCCTGGAATGGAAGTCGCGGTGCGGCTTCGTCTCTGCTGTGAAGCGCACGATCCGACCATTGCGTCCCATCTGGACCGGGTTGGCCGTTATGCCTGTGAGATTGGCCGGTTGATGGGATTAAACGCGACCCAGCTGCTCGAACTTCATCATGCCACCCCGCTCCACGACGTGGGGAAGATCGGCATCCCATCCGAGATTTTAAACAAGCCCGGCCGGTTGACCAAGGAAGAGATGGAGACGGTGAAATCTCACACCGTCATTGGATATCGGATACTTCAAGGCAGCGAATGGCCCTTGATGCAATCCGCGGCGCGCATCGCACTCTCCCATCATGAATGCTGGGATGGCACCGGCTACCCTCACGGACTCACCGCGCTGACGATTCCCCTCGACGCCCGCATCGTCGCCGTGGCGGACGTGTACGATGCCCTGATGTCCCAACGCTCTTATAAACCGGCCTGGGAAGAGGAATTAGTTATATCCGAGATGAGAAACCTGCGGGAGGTTAAATTCGACCCGCAGATCCTCGATTTATTTTTGGAAAACATCTCCGCGATCGCGATCACCGCCTAAAAGCGAGGCGAGAGAAACGAACCACTCATACTCACTGACAGACACTAATTCGGAAGGGGGTTCAACCGCCTTCGGTTCATGAGTGCGTCTTAGTGAGCATTCGTGGTTCCTTCCTCCGCGTGTTTGCCGCTATACGCCGGATTGTTTTTCACCGTCGCGCGGTGCAGGGCCAGAACGAAGGCGCGGAGTTTTGCCTGATCTTTGATTCCAGGCGCGGCCTCGATTCCGCTGTTCACGTCGACGAAATTCGCGTGCGTCGCATGTAAGGCGTCCGCGATATTCTCAGCGTTCAAGCCGCCCGCGAGGATCCACTGGATGCGGGTGTACTTTTCTCGCAACTCGCGAAACTTCGGCCAATCCGCCTTTTTTCCCGTGCCGCCGAAATTCTTGGCGTCATGGGCATCGAAAAGGATGGTGTGGGCCAGAGGGAAAAAAGCCGGATCGGTCTCGCCCGAGGTCGAGGCGCGCGGGGCAAGCCAAACGCGATCCGCCGGCACCGCATCGGCCCAAAGCGCGACTTGGAAAAAGGGAGTCTCGTGCGAGAAATGAAGCTGGATACAATCGAACCCCGCATCAATCAACCGGCTCAATTCCTCGGTCGCCGGTTCCACCACCACCGCGACTTTTTTGCGGTCGGGAAGACGGCGCGCCATGGCTTTGAATCCCTCAAGCGAAATATAGCGCGGCGACTTTGGATACAAAACGAACCCAAGATAATCCGCTCCGCACGCATCCGCCGCTTCCGCATCAACCAGCGAGGTGAGTCCACAAACTTTTAGTCGGGTGCCGTTGATCATTGAGTCAAGACGCAGAGCGCCAGTGAATTGTCCCTACTGTGTGAATACCTGCGGGGCTGTAAAACCGAAAGTACCCCCGCGTCAGCGAATATTTAATTCCAATTCGCTATCAAGATGAGGCCATGTCCTGTTGTAGCCGGGGGCGCCGACCCCGGGGTATTGGATTCGTCAGTCCCGAACCCCGGGGTCGGCGCCCCCGGCTACAATTTGAACAGAAGGGAGGCACGGCCGATTTACCCACGGAATTAGTCTCAACTTGAACGCAAATTGGAAAAATCTCCGTTCGTAGAAGGGCGTGAACCTCGGCACGGAAGCCGTGCCGCTACTTAAGGAAAGCGCTTCGCTTCCGTCCAAGCGATCAAAACGTATTCACCGACGCGATCACATGATCGACTTGCGCGTCGGTCAGCTCCGGAAAAATCGGCAGGCTGACGCAGGTCGTGCTGATTCGTTCGGCCACGGGAAACGAACCCTCGCTATAACCGAGATCGGCATAACATTTCTGAAGGTGCAGCGGAACCGGATAGATCAAATCCGTGCCCACCTCGCAGCGCTGAAGATGCTCGCGCAATGCGTCCCGGCGAGGATGACGGATCGTGAATTGATGAAAGACCGAGCGTCCGTAGTCCGGTTGAACCGGCAAAATCACCTCGGCGAGTTTGATCCCAGCGAGATACCGTCGAGCGATGGCCTGGCGGCGTTCGGTCCAGGACGCGAGGTGTGGCAACTTGAGGTTGAGCAACGCTCCCTGGAAACCGTCCATCCGGAAGTTGCCCCCAATCGCGTCATGATAATAGCGCCGGTCCGAGCCGTGAACTCGGATGTGTCGTGCCCTCGTGAATACGTTTTCGTCCCGCGCCACCAAGGCCCCGCCTTCGCCACAGCCGCCGAGATTCTTGGTCGGATAAAAGCTGAACGTGCCAACGTCGCCGATTAGACCAACGGGAGTCCCCTGGTAGGTCGCACCGACGGCCTGAGCGCAGTCCTCAATGACAAAGAGACCGTGCTTTCGCGCGATGGTCATGATCTCTTCCATCCGCGCGGGTTGACCAAAAAGGTGGACCACCACGATGCCCTTGGTGCGCGGAGTGATCGCGGCCTCGAGTTTCGCCGGATCCAAATTGAACGTGCCTTCCTCGACATCGACGAACTTCGGCGTCGCTCGCACGTAACTGATGCCCCAAGCCGAAGAGATAAAAGTGAACGGTGGGACGATCACTTCGTCGCCCGGGCCAAATCCGGCGATCATGCAGCCGATATGAAGCGGCGAGGTTCCGCTGTTCAGCGCGAGGGCGCGAGGATAGCCGAGGGTGCGCGCGAAATTTTTCTCGAAGTCCTCCACGTCCTTTCCCAAGCAAAAACGATTGGCATCGTAGGTCGCCGCGAGCGCCGCGAGCGCTTGCTCGCGCAGGGCTTTATGTTGCAGGGACAGGTCGAGAAACGGGACTTTCATTGGGCAGTTTCTAGTTGGTAGTTAGGAGTTGGCCGTTAGTACAATCCTTCGTCGTACCAACTGCTAACTGCCAACTACTCGGCCGGCCCTCGACGCAGCTTGGCAATCAAAGCGCTGATAAGGCCGTCCAGTGACGGTGTTTTCGCCTCAAATGCTACGGCCAGACCGACCTTCTTCATCGTCTCGCTGGTCTGCGGTCCGATGCTGCCGGCGAGAGGCCGTTTGGCCGTGTCGCTGAGCTGCAGTGCACCCGCTTGGTCGGCAAAACTCTGGGCGGCGGAGGAACTGCAGAACAGGACCGCATCGGCTCCGTGTTGCCGAAAATCGTCCGCCGTGGGATCCCCGCTCAGATCGGTTTTTTCCGTCTTGTAGACCGGGAGCTGATCGACGATCGCCTGGGCCGCTTCGAGTTTCGCCACCACCGTATCACGATTTAGATTACCCGTGACGACCAAAACCCGGGCGCTGTCCAAACTCCCGGTTTCGATCAAGGCTTCGGCCAAAGCCTCGCCGGTAGCGACGGGCGGAATACACTCGACCTTGATGTGGTGTTCCCGAATCGCGCGAGCGGTCGCTTCCCCCACGCAGGCAAAGCGGAGCAGCCCGAGGTTGCGTACGTCGTCAAAAATTCGATACACCTCTTCGAAGAAATATTTCACCCCGTTGGCGCTGGTGAACACGATCCAATCGTAGCCCCCGAGCTCGAGAAAAGCGTCGGCCAGGATTTGCAGATCGACGTCCTTGGAGACGCGGATGAGCGGAAGTTCAATCACCTCCGCGCCGAGCGTCTCCAACTTGTGGCGCAACTCGCTCCCCTGCTCGCGCGTGCGCGTGATCGCGATGCGGCGGCCAAAGAGTGGCAGGTGCTCGAACCAATCGATCCGCTCGTGGTTCCGCACCACCTCGCCGACGAAGATGATGGCGGGCGCTCCGAGCTTGGCCTGCTTCACCAGTCCTGACAAAGTGGATACGGTGCCCGCCACGCTGCGCTGGCGGCCGAGCGACGCCCACTGCACCACCGCGGCCGGGGTGTCGGAAGGCATGCCTCCGGCGACGAGTTCGCTCAAAATGAAGTCGAGGTGGGCCATCCCCATGTAGATCGCGAAGGTCGCATTTTTTAATCCGCCGTAGCCCCGCCAATCGACCTGCAGTTCGTGCTTTTTCGGATCCTCGTGGCCGGTCAGAAAAATCAGCGAGGAACTGGTGTTGCGATGGGTCAGCGGAATCCCCGCGTAGGCTCCGGCGGCCAGCGCGGCGGTCACGCCTGGGACCACTTCGAAGCGAATTCCGTCCGCCGCGAGCGTGCGGGCCTCTTCGCCGCCGCGACCGAAAACAAAGGGGTCGCCGCCCTTGAGCCGCACCACGGTTTTGCCTGCTTTGGCTTTTTGAACGAGCAGCGCCTCGATCTCCTCCTGGGGCAAGGCGTGAAATCCGGCTTTTTTGCCCACGTAAATCTGTTCACAGTCCGCGCGGCACCAGACCAAGAGATCGGGATGGACGAGATAATCGTAGACCAAAACGTCGGCCCGCTCGATCAGCTCTTTCGCGCGAAAGGTCACAAGACCCAGGTCACCGGGCCCCGCGCCCACCAGATAAACAATTCCAGGATTCATTCAGCTATAGCAGTCCCAAGCTCCGCAAAATGCGGGTCGCCGTTTCGGCGGGTTTGGAAAAATCGTCGTCGCCGAGCGGCAAGCTGCGGAGACCCACGTTTTCGTGGAAGAGGTAAAGCGTATCCACCGTGGCATGCATCGCGAACGCCGTATGGCATCCTCCGCCCAGCGCGGACTGGAAGGCGCGCTCGAGGGAAACCGCGCGCGCGGTGCGTTGATCGAAAACATTCGCGAAAAGACCGGCGTCTTCGGCGCGGCATTGAATCGCGATCGCCGCCTGCCCCACCGCGGGAACCATGTTCTCAAAACCCAGGGCGTGAAATTCCACTCCGGGCCAATTGCCGATCTTCAAACGATTCAGCCCGGCCGCCGCGAGAATGGTCGCATCCGCCACATGATCGGTCCCGATCTTGCGCAGCCGTGTATCCACATTTCCCCTAATCTCGGTGAACTGCGCGTCGGGAAAAAGCATCGACACCTGGAGCCGTCGACGCGGGCTGCTGGTCGCGATCGTCTTCGGCGTCGTGACCCCGGCGTGTAGGACCAGAACGTCGCGAGGGTCTTCCCGCGGCATGTAGCCCGCCACCGCCAGCCCCGGAGGCATATCGCCGGGCAAATCCTTCGTGCTGTGAACCGCGACATCGGCTTCTCGGCGCTCCAGCGCGTGCTCGAGTTCGCTGGTGAAAAGACCCTTGCCACCCTTTTTCTCCAGCGACCAATCGGTCTGCTTGTCGCCGGTCGTGACCATCTTCAGCAGCTCGGTTTCGACGCCGAGTTTCTCGCGCAAATGCGCCGCCACCATCTCCGTCTGCGCGAGGGCAAGCGGACTCTTTCGTGTCGCTAAAGTGATTTTTTTCAACGGTAAATCTCCGCGCTTAAGACGGGCCCGACTTTGCTCGAAAGGGAGGGCGAGCCGTCCCTGGCGAGCCGCGTGGGATACGGCTCACCGGGGATGGTTCGCCCTACCTTCGACAAGAGACTGAGCAACTTGGGCTTTCTCATCAAAAACTAAAAAGGCGCTAGAGAGCATGAACTCATTAGCGCCTTTGAGCGAATTTAGCGGTTGTTTCTTCAGTAGGCCGCTTGGACGCCCTTGATGTTCTTCTTCGACATCCAAGGCATCATGCCGCGAAGGCGAGCTCCGGTCTTCTCGATCGGGTGCTTGGCGCCGTCGTTGAGCAGCTTGTTGTACTTCTTCAGGCCGCCTTTGTATTCAGAAACCCACTGCTTCACGAATAGGCCACTCTGGATTTCCTTCAGGATCTTCTTCATCTCCGCCTTGACCTGCTTGTTGATCACGCGCGGACCGCGGGTGATGTCGCCGTACTTGGCCGTCTCGGAGATCGAGAAGCGCATGCCGGCGATGCCGGACTCGTACATCAGATCACAGATTAACTTCAGCTCGTGCAGACACTCGAAGTAGGCCATCTCGGGCTGATAACCGGCCTCGACCAAGGTCTCGAATCCGGCCTGAACCAACGCACTGGCGCCGCCGCAGAGCACGGCTTGTTCGCCGAAAAGATCGGTCTCGGTTTCTTCCTTGAAGGTCGTTTCCAACACGCCGGCACGGGTCGAACCGATGCCCGCCGCCCAAGCGAGGGCGGTTTTCTTGGCCTTCTTCGACACGTTCTGCTCGACCGCGATCAAGGCCGGCATGCCCTTGCCCTCAGTGTAGAGGCGGCGAACCATGTGGCCCGGGCCCTTCGGCGCGACCATGATCACGTCGATTTCCGGGTGCAGCTTGATCAACTTGAAATGAACCGAGAGGCCGTGGCTGAAGAGGAGGGTTTTGCCCTTGGCCAGATTGGGGAGAATGTCGTTCTCGTAGACGCTGGCCTGCTTCATGTCGGGCAGCGCGACCATGATCACGTCGGCGCGGCGCACGGCTTCGGCCGTGTCGACCACTTCGAAGCCGTGCTGTTGAGCGACTTCGCGCGATTTGCTTCCTGGATACAAACCAATCAGGACCTTGCAGCCGGAATCCTTCAGGTTCAGCGCGTGCGCGTGACCTTGGGAACCGTAGCCGATGACGGCCAAGGTTTTGTTTTTGAACAGGCCGATATCGGCATCTTTGTCGGTGTAGACTTTAGCGGGCATGAAGGGATTTTTGAGATTTGAAATTCGAGAGGAGGAGATCCGATGGGCCGCGAGCGCAGCTCATCGGTTAGCGCATCAGCGCGAGCTGCCCGGTGCGGGCGAGTTCGATGATACCGAAGGCTTCAATCAGTTTGAGAAACGCGGAGAGCTTTCCTTCGTCGCCCGTGATTTCGGCGATGAGGGACTCGTGGGCGACATTGACGATCTTCGCGCGGAAGATGTCGCAAATCTGCATGATCTCCGACCGGGTTTTCGAGTCGGCCTTGACCTTGACCAGAAGCAACTCGCGCTGGACGGCTTGGCCTTCCTTGAAATCGACGACCTCGACGACGTTGACCAGCTTCCGCAGCTGCTTGGTGACCATGTCGAGCGCGGCATCGTCGCCCTTGAGGACAACGGTGATCCGCGACAACGAAGGATCGTGCGTGGGGGCGACGTTGAGGGTGTCGATGTTAAAGCCGCGTCCGCTGAACATGCCAGAGACGCGCGCTAGAACGCCGAACTTGTTCTCAACGAGGACAGAGATCGTGTGTCGCATTACGAGGTTGGAGGGTTGTAGTGGAAAAATGATGACACGGGCGCGGAAACAAGAGCGGGGCGGATGCTTGCCGAGCCGAGCTCGCAGCGGTTGGACTCGGTCCGTCTTCGTCCCGGCGACCGGGACTACGACGCGACAGCCTTCACTCTCCGCTGCGCTGCGAGCGAAGGCTGGTGGACGCTGAGGGACTCGAACCCCCGACCCTCTCGGTGTAAACGAGATGCTCTAACCAACTGAGCTAAGCGTCCGGACCGAAAGGTCAGCTAAGCGGGCCGAATGCCCGGCTGACAAGGTTTTATTCTGATAAGCGACAATCCGCGGGAACCACGACCCCTAAGGAAAACGGTGATACGGGTTGCTGAGGGTGGAAAAAACTCCAAACGCCAAAAGGATCGGCGCGAAACGCGCTGGTTTTTGAAGTTTTGGAGTTTGGCGTTTTCGGGAACACGCTGGACTGGGATAGCCGTCGGCTCAAACCGCGGCCAACTTCCGCTTCGAGGTGAGCCAGCCTTCGCGGACCATCAATTCGGCATTTTGCACGGCATTGAGGGCGGCGCCTTTCCAGAGATTGTCACCCGAAACGAAGAACGAGAGGCCGTTCTCCAAGGCGGAATCGACCCGAATACGGCCGACGCCGCATTTCACTTTTTCCGCAAAGTCGAGAGGCGTCGGGTACTTCTTCTGGCTGGGGTCGTCCACCAAGACCGCGCCCTCGAAGGCCGCGATTGCCTCGCGAGCGGCTTCGACGCTGACCGGTTTCTCGAACTCGGCGTTCACCGCGATCGAGTGCGCCCGCACCACGGGCACGCGCACGCAGGTGGCCGAGACCTTGAGGTTTGGCAGGCCCATGATCTTGCGGCTTTCCAACATCATCTTGTTCTCTTCGCCAGTGTATCCGTCCGGGCCAAACGTATCCACCTGGGGGATGCAATTGAAGGCGATCTGGTAAGGATAAACTTTCTTCGTCAGCGGCTGGCCCTTCACGTAGGCCTGAGTCTGGTTTTCCAGCTCCTGCACTGCCTCGGCTCCCGTCCCGGAAACCGACTGGTAGGTCGCGGCAAAATAACGTTTCAACCCGAACCGCTGGTGCAAGGGCCACAGGCCCATCAGGGTGACAGCGGTCGAGCAATTGGGGTTGGCAATCAGGCCCTTGTGGGTCCGCAGCGCCTGCGGATTGATCTCCGGGATGACCAGCGGCACATCGGGGTCCATCCGGAAGGCCGAGCTCTTGTCGATCACCAGGCAGCCGTCTTTGTAGGCATCCAAGGCGAGCGCGCGGGTGACCGATCCGCCTGCGGCAAAAAAGGCCACGTCGACGCCGGCGAAAACGCCGGGCTTGGCTTCCTCGATGACGTAGGTTTTGCCATAACGCTCCACGGTTTTGCCGGCGGACCGCGCCGAGGCAAAGAGCCGCAACGAGGCCAGGGGGAAGTTACGTTCGTGCAAGAGCCGGACGAGCTCTTGACCAACTGCGCCGGTCGCGCCGACGATACCTACCGTGAGTGAAGTTTTCACAATGATGTCTCCTTGGGGATTGGTGATCCAAACCTGTCAACGGCTCGGCATCAAGCCCACAGAGCGGGTGCTTTTCGTCCGAATCAGTACACAGACCCTGCAATATTATCGGGCCGGTGAGCTGGTCCGCAGCTTCATCATATCTACCTCGAAGCGGCCACCTTCCAACATCAAGGGGTCGCTCGGCACCCCGCGGGGAATGCACGAGATTTCGGAGCGGATCGGCGGGGAACAACCGATCGGCATGGTTTTCAAGGCCCGGGTTCCAACCGGCCGTCACTTCAGCGAAGTGCCCGAAGCGGCGGATAACGGTAACCTGATCACGAGCCGCATCCTTTGGCTTCGCGGTTGCGAAGAAGGAATCAACCGTGGTGGCGAAGTGGATACCTACGATCGTTATGTCTATATCCACGGGACCAACCGCGAAGCTGATTTGGGCAAACCTCAGAGCGCGGGTTGCGTGGTGATGAAGAATATCGAGATTGTAGAACTCTATGAACAGGTGCGGACCGGAGACTTGGTGTTGATCGTCGATTAAGAGTGGCTGGGAAAGAAATTGGCCGCAGAAAGGCTCAGAATCCACAAAAAGGATACGGCGGAGCTCCCGGAGGATGGGAGACGTGCGATTTCCGGCCTGCTTCGCCTTTACGGATCGATCCGTGTGAATCCGTGAAATCCGTGGTCAATTATCCGAGGTTCAATCCTGGCACTCCTCATTTAGCTCTTCCGATTTTGCGCTGTCTGCGCCTTTTTTTGCGGCCATCCTCTCCGCTCCGACTCTAAGCTCGTTTTCCAAAGAGCAGTCGGAGTGAATTTAGACAAACCACCACCGTGCTGCCTTCATGCGCGGCCACGCCGATGGCCAAGGGCACCACGCCCGCGATCGAGGCCAGCGCCATCAGGACAACCACGCCGAGAGAGATGGCGAGGTTTTGGCGGATGATCAATTTCGCGCGTTTGCTCAGGCGGTAGGCCGCGAGAAAATTCTCAATTCGATCGTGCATCAATATCACTTCCGCCTGCTCGAGCGCGGCGTCGCTTCCGCGCGCGCCCATCGCCACCGAAACATCGGCCGCGGCCAAACTCGGGGCATCGTTCACCCCGTCTCCGACCATCGCGATGCGACGTCCCTCGGCCCGCAGCGACTGGATGGCTTCGACCTTGCCCTCGGGCGAAAGCCCCGCACGCACGTCGTCGAGACCGAGCTCGCGAGCCACGTCTTCTGCGGCGTGGCGGCGATCGCCGGTCAACATGACGGACCGGATCCCGTACTTTTTCAATTGAGCTAACACCTCGCGCGACTCCGCCCGGATCTGGTCTCGGAGCAAAATTCGACCGACCACGTCACGGCCCACGACCCAGACTTCGCTCACCTCCGGTGGCGCGGGTGGGAGAGACTGCGCCCATTTCGCCAACGGCCCAGTTTCGAGTAATTCGCGCCGCCCGAGCAAGACTTGAGCACCGGCCACTCGGCCGCGCACGCCCTGACCGGTGAGCGACTCAAAGTCGTCCGTATCGATTTCCCGAATACCTTGGGTCCTCGCGTAACGCGTGATCGCCCGCGCGAGGGGATGGTGCGAGCTCGCCTCGAGCGCAGCGGCCAGTTCCAAAATCTCGGTTTCCCGACCGGGCGGATAACTCTCCTGCCCCACCACGTTCAACTCGCCGGTGGTCAGGGTCCCGGTTTTGTCCAGGGCAACGACGTTCACTTCCGCCAATTTCTCGATCGCCGCGCCTCCGCGGAAGAGCACGCCATGCTTGGCGCCCCAGGCGATCGCGGCCAAAATGGCCGAGGGAATGGAGAGCACCAGGGCGCAAGGGCTGGTCACCACTAGAAGCGTCATCGCGCGATAAAAGGCCGAGGTCTGGCCCGCCGCGTTGGTGAAAGGCGGCAGGTGAAAGCCGAGCCACCAGACGAGAAACATCGCCGCGCAAAGCCCGAGGACGAACAAGGTGTAGCGGCCGCCAAAGCGATCGGTGAAACGTTCGCTGGGCGCCCGCAGTTTCTGCGCGGTTTGGATCAACCGAATGATTTTCTGCAGCGTGCTTTCGGAGGGAAGACGTTGTACTTCGAAATCAACTACGCCCCAGAGATTGATCGTGCCGCTAAAGACGGTGTCGCCGACGGTTTTTTCGACCGGCCGCGCCTCGCCGGTAATAGCCGATTCGTCGCTCGCCGTTTTTCCGCGAATCACGGTGCCATCCGCAGCGTAGGCTTCGCCGGGTTTCACCCGCACGCGATCCCCAATCCCGATCTCCTCCACCCGGACGACGCGTTCACCGCCGGTCGGCAGGACCAGGGCAGCAGTTTTCGGAGCGGTTTTGAGCAGTGAACTGATTTCACTTTGGGTGCGGTTGAGGGCGAAATCTTCCATCGCCCCCGAGGAGGAAAAAAGGAAAAGCAGAAGGACCGCTTCGCTCCACGCCCCGATGCTCACCGCGCCCACGGCCACCGCTAACATGAGGAAATGGATATCCAGCTTTCGCTCCTGAATATTTTCCCAGCTGTCTTTGGCCGCATCCCAACCACCGGTGAGCAAAGCGATGGCGTAGAGCGCGCGGTGGAGCCAGCTCGGCCCGATCGCCCAATGCTCTGTAATGAAACCGCCAATACCGAAGACCGCGCAAGCCGAGGCCAGCACGGCCAATTCCTTCCACTCAGATTCCTCCACCTCACCTTCTGCCTCGGCGGCGGGCGCCAGATCGGGCAGTTCGAATTCCCGCCATTTCCAAAAAGTCGGAGCGGTCGGGCAGCTGAGCTCAGTCACTTCGGTGAAGCTGCCCTCCTGTCTGACCGTGAATCCGGCCGGCGCTTTTGCCTGCGTGCTCAGTTGCCGCTCCACCGCCGCGATCGTCTCGGCCAAGCGGGTTTGGAGCTGAGCTTCATCGACCGTGCCAAGCGTGGCGATGGAGACTTTGCGACTCGCCGTATCGATACGAAGGGCTTCCACCCCCGGCTCTTCGCGCAAAAAGCGGGCCAGCGTCTCCGCCCAATTGCTTGTAGGATTTGCGACAGTGGACATGGCCGGCAGGATGCGCTCGAAAACTCGACGCGCAAATATCAATTGCGCCGGACCAACTCTGGCCGATGGTTGCGTCTTTGTTCTGCGCATGATCGGTCTTCACGAACAGCTCGACGCTCCTCCGCCCCCACCGCCTTCCCGGGCTCCGGAGTTGACCGCTCAAATTTTCGCCGAAGGAGGCTGGCTGCAGGAAGGTCTTTCCCTCGAGCATCGTCCGCAACAGGAACAGATGGCCCGCGCTGTTGCCGCCGCCTTCGATAAAGACACGCCGCTGCTTTTCGAAGCCGGAACCGGCGTGGGAAAATCGCTCGCTTATTTGCTGCCTGGAATCATTCACGCCGTCGATCAGTCGCGGCAGATGATTGTTTCGACCCACACCATCGCTTTGCAGGAGCAGCTGGACAAAAAAGACCTGCCGCTCTGTCGCCGCGTTTTCGGCCTGAACGCGCAGCTGGAACGCTACGCGGCCTTCAAAAGCGCCGTGCTGGTGGGAAAGGCCAACTACTTGTGCACCAGTCGGCTCAGTCACGCGTTGCGCGATAAACACGAGCTGTTCGCGACCGCTGAGCACAGCGAACTTCAGCGCGTCGCAGCCTGGGCTGAGACGTCCAAGGATGGTTTGCGGCACGAACTTTCTCCGCCGGTGTCGCCGGAGGTTTGGGAGATGGTCAACGCCGACTCCTCCAACTGCGCGCGCAAATACTGCGACTGCGAAAAATGTTTTTATCAAAAAGCCCGCGCCCGGCTCCGCGTGGCCAATGTTGTCATCGTCAACCACTCGCTCCTTTTCACCCATCTCAATGCGGGCGGCGCAGCAGAAAGAGGCGGAGCGCGCGGCGTATTATTTCCCGACGATTTTCTCGTGCTCGACGAGGCTCACACCGTCCCGGAAGTGGCGACCGAACATTTCGGGCTTCGGCTGAGCAGTTACGGAACTGATCGGCTCCTGAAGTACCTCTACAATCCGAAAAGCAAACGCGGATTGCTCCACAAATATGGCTCGGTCGTGGACCAACAACTCGTGGTCGACGCGCTAGAAGCAGCCGAACAATTTTTTTCCTTTTTGGCCGAACGCCTCTTGGACAAACAAGCGGTCGTGCGCGTGCGCGAGGAAGGTTTCGCCGAGCCGCTGCTCGATGGACCGCTGCTCGCGTTAATCAAAGCGGTGCGGACTCTGGCCGACCGATTCGACGAAGGGCGAGAACGCGAAGAACTCTTGGATCAGACGACCAAGTTAAAAACCTACCAGACGACCCTTCGCCAATTTCTCAGCGTGGCGGACGAAAAAGCGGTGTACTGGTTGGAGCGCTCCGGTCGACGGCAAAGCATCGTGACCCTGCGGAGTGCCCCGATCGACGTCGCACCGCATCTGCGGGAGGAGCTGCTGCGACGCAGCACCTCGGTTGTCTTCACCAGCGCAACCCTGGCGATGGGCGGCCAGATTGAGCCATTTCAACAGCGCATCGGCGCCGAGGACGTGCCTGCGTCCATCGTGCAGTCGCCCTTCGATTTCGAACATTCGATGCGAGTTTTCATCGCGTCGGATGTGCCCCTGCCCTCCCCGCGTGAGGCCCGTCTGGCGATCGACGTGTTAAGCGATTATGTCGGTTTCTGCACGGAACGGGTAACGGGCGGCTCGCTGGTCCTATTTACCAGTTACCATGACATGCGTCAGGTGGCCGACGCGGTGCACCCCTTGTATTCAAAAAGTGGACGACCGTTCCTCATGCAGGGTGAGGGACTGTCTCGAACCGAGCTCGCGCGACTGATGCGCGAGGGCGGCCGAGCCGTGCTCTTCGGCACGGAAAGTTTTTGGACTGGAATCGACGTGCCCGGTGACGCGCTCGCCCAGGTGATCATCACGCGACTGCCCTTCGAGGTGCCCACCCACCCCATCCTAGAAGCGCGCACGGAATGGATTCGTGACCGAGGCGGAAATCCTTTCTCCGAGCTGACCCTGCCGGACGCGTTGATCAAATTTCGCCAAGGTGTTGGGCGGCTAATTCGAACAGCGAACGACCGAGGAATCGTGACGGTTTTAGACTCCCGTATCCTTGCCAAACCGTATGGACGTCAGTTCATTGAGTGTTTGCCCCAGCGCCGCTTCCAGCGCCTCACCCGAGAAACCAGGGAGGAAAGATTTCTTCCTTTTGCTTGAGTACGCCGCCCCTGCGGCCCCACAACATATTGCACAATCTATGCATCTTCGCAGCGCTGCTTTAACTGACATCGGCAAGATTCGCCGGACCAATGAGGACCGGGTTCTGCGCGATGAGGCGCTTCAGCTCTATGGGGTGGCTGATGGCGTCGGTGGCTTACCCGGCGGCGCGGAAGCAGCCCAGTGTGCGATCGAGGTGGTGCATCACGGGGTAAAACACGCTGATGGAGAACCAGATCTGACAAAAATCACGATGGAGGCGAATGAGGCGGTGGCCCAGCTCGGCTACCGGTTCAGTCCCCATTTTGGAATTGGAACCACCCTGACTTGGGGCCTGTTTCGCCGTGGGAACCTATACCTGGCTCATGTCGGCGATTCGCGTTGCTACACTGTCCGCGGAGGCGAACTCGAGTGCCTCACGATGGACCACTCGGTGGAAAACGAAGCAAAAGCACGTCGCGCCAAAGGTGAGTTGATCTGGGTTAACGAACAGCACCGCAACGCGTTGACCCGTTGCGTGGGGCAGACCACGCCGCTAGAAGTCGATTTACTCGTTCGCGAACTCGAGCCGGGCGATCGGTATTTGTTTTGTAGTGACGGCATCACGCGGATGATCCGGGAAAACGAACTGATCGACCACATCGGCCGGAATGCCACGCCGGAAGCCATCATGCGGGAATTGGTCGACGTGACCAACCTCCGCGGCGGACTGGACAACGCGACCGGTGTACTGGTCTTTGTCGACTCCTTGGCATGACCCCTCCGCCAGTCAAAAGAAGATCCGAGGCTTTTGCTTCCCTCGTGACGCAACAGCCGGAGAACGAGCTCTTTCGTTTCAGTTTGGCTCAGGCTCTGGTGGCCGAAAACCGTCCAGCAGAAGCGGTCGAGCACTATCGGATTTGCGTGGCGAAAAAAGCCGATTGGATGATGCCGCGCATCCTTTTGGGCAAAGTGTATCTGGCGCTGGGCCAGACCGCCGACGCCCGTATCCAGTTTGAGGATGCGTTGAAATTGGCGGTTGAACAATCTCACGAAGATCCGAAGCGCGAACTTCGCGCGCTTCTGGCGGAAATGGAGTAGCGAGTTTTCTCTCGCTCGTTTACCCGAGGCGCTCCAGGCGCCTCTTCAGGCTCACTGAAGAATCAAACCGCGTAGCGCGGAGAGGACTGCCAGCGAGCGTTATAGCGCACTTCTAAACGAGATGACCAGGTCAACGGGGCGGGACGGGACCAGGTCGGTCCATTGGAAAAGAGACGCTCAATCCGGACGGCTTCAGAGTCTTCCACTGCCAGCGTCGGGCGGGCCGCCGCGGAAGCGGGGCTGTGACCGAGGCAACTCCAAGCGGCGATCGCGAGGGTTCCAACGAGGGTGGCGGTTGTGAGGGAAGAAAGAAGAAGCTTGTTCATCGTGGGTTTTGGTTGAGCTGGGGTAACCTGCCCAAAACCTTATTGACAAATTTTTGCATTATCAAGCATAAATTACCAAGTTTTTTGCACTCACACGACTCTCAGAGTATCAAGGACTTACTGTACTCGGCGGTTTTCACCTTAATCTTACAAGCGTAATCTACGTAACTTTCTAATGCTTAGTTGGTTACTGATCCACCTCTCTTTCCTCTAAACCACTGCAGAGGAGAAACCGGAGTGATTTCTTAGCCCACTGGAGGTGGGCAGAGGTGGCAAGCCACCTTTTGACCCCGGGTAGTATCCACCAGAGCGGGGGTCTCGGTCTTGCAGCGCTCGACGCTGTATCCACAACGTGGATGAAAGGCGCAGCCGGGCGGCAGGTTTCCCGCGTCCGCGCCCTCTCCGCGCGCGACAAACTGCAGGGCGATGTCCGGATTCGGCAAGGGCGCGGAAGCGAGCAGCGCCTGCGTGTAGGGATGTTGTGGATGCGCGAAAAGCGTCGGTGTATCCGCGATTTCGATCACCCGCCCGGCGTACATCACGGCCACCCGGTCGCAAAAATGGCGGACGACGTCCAAATTGTGGGCCACAAACAAGTAGGTGAGATGAAATTCTTCCTGCAGGTCCTTGAGGAGATTGAGGACCTGGGCCTGGACCGAAACATCGAGGGTGGAGACCGGCTCGTCCGCCACGATAAAGGACGGTTGCATGATCAGCGCTCGGGCGATTCCGATGCGCTGCCGCTGTCCGGTACTGAAAGCGCCGGGAAAGCGGTCCATGTGCTCGGCCTTCAATCCCACCCGCTGGAGGATGGCGGCAATCCGATCCCTCAACTCCGCGCCGCGGGCTAAACGATGGATGATCAGCGGCTCGCCCACGATGTCTCGCACCGTCATCCGCGGATCAAGCGAAGCCTGGGGATCTTGAAAAATCATCTGCATTTCCCGTCGCAGCGGTCGCAACGCCCGCTCGCTCTGGGTCGCCAAATCCACCGTCGTTCCGTCGCGGCGGAGAAAGTCCAACCCACCCGAGGTCGGTGTAATGGCGCGCAGGATACAACGAGCCGTCGTGGTTTTGCCTGAGCCGCTCTCCCCCACCAGCCCCAGCGACTCTCCGGCCCGCACGTCAAAACTGACGTCGTCCACCGCGCGGATGATCTCTCTCCGGCCGCGGGAGTGGGCGGAGAAATGTTTGGAAAGACCGCGCACGCTCAACAACGGCCGAGCGTTCGCTGCGCTCGGAGCGGGCGGAGCCATCGGAGGCGGTTCCGGCTTGGGTTGGGGCGCGGACGACACTGCACTCAGGGGTTGATCTCTTCGAGTCGGACGCAGGCGCCCAACTGCCCAGAGCGGAAAGGCCGAAGCGGAGGAACCTCGCCGACGTCGCAGCGGTTGGCCTGAGCGTAGGCGCAACGGGGATGAAACGGGCAGCCCGCCGGCGCGGCGAGAAGCGAGGGAGCGCTTCCCGGGATGGTGAAGAGTCGCTTGCCGGTATTCATCGCGGGCAACGACTGAATCAGGCCTCGAGTGTACGGGTGTATTGGCTTCGTCATTACGGAGCGCATTGGGCCCTGCTCCACGATCTGCCCGTAATACATCACGGCGACTTCGTCCGCCATCTGCGCGACGACCGCCATGTCGTGGGTGATAAGGAGAAGCGAACAGCCGATTTCACGCTGCAGGGTTTTCAGCAAGTTCAAGACCTGGGCCTGCGTGGTCATGTCCAACGCGGTGGTGGGTTCATCCGCGATGACGAGCTCCGGACGGCAAACCAGGGCCATGGCGATGACCGCCCGTTGCCGCATGCCGCCCGAAAGTTGGTGAGGATACTGCTCGAAACTTCGCTCCGGGTTGGGGATCCCCACTTTGGCCAACATCTCGAGCGAACGCACCTTGGCCTCCGGGGCCGAGGCGTCACTGTGCAAACGCACCATTTCCACGATCTGGCTGCCGATGGTGTGAACCGGACTGAGCGCGGAAAGAGGCTCCTGGAAGATCAGGCTGATCACGCCGCCGCGTATCCGGTAAAGCACTTCGCTGTTGTCCCGCAGCGAAGCCAAATCGACTTGGCCTAGTTTCTGGGAGCGCAGAACGATCCGGCCGCCCGCAATCCGACTAGGCTGGGGCAGCAGGCGCAGTAACGCCAACGCGGTCATGCTCTTGCCCGAACCGGTTTCACCGACAATCGCGAGAGTCTTCCCTCGACCGATGCTGAAGCTGACGTCCTTGATCGCCACAAGCGTACCCTGCTCCGTGGAAATTTCGGCACGCAGCTGTTGAACCTCGAGAAGGGCCGAGGTCGCCGCGGGAGCAAGCGGCACGGTCGGATGGGGAGACACACCGATCATTTGACGGGCCAGTAATAAGTGTACGGGTCCGCAGTGTCACGCAATCCGTCGCCCAAGAAGTTAAAGCACAATACAGTCAAAACGATCAACAGCGCGGGCGTCAGCAACCAGGGGTAGTTGGCCACGCTTTGGATGCTCATCGTATCCTGCAGCATCACGCCCCAGCTGACCACGGGAGCCCGGAGGCCAAGGCCGAGAAAGCTCAAGGCGGTTTCGCCCAAGATCATCCCGGGAACGCTCATGGTGAGCACAACCAGGAGATGACTGGTAAGCCCAGGAAGCAAATGCCGCGTGAGCACGCGCGCGGGCGACGCTCCCATCAAACGGGCGGCAACGATGAATTCCTCTTCGCGAAGGGAGAGAATCCGGCCACGGACGATCCGCGCCAGTTCCGCCCAGCCGATAAACCCGAGCACCACCGTGATCGCGAAATAAACGAAGAGCGGTGAGGCGTCGGCCGGCAAGATGGCGGCCAGCGCCAACCAGAGAGGGAGCTGAGGAATCGAGTTCAGGATCTCGATCAAACGCTGCGTCACCAGGTCCACGCCGCCGCCGAAATAACCGGAAATGCCTCCGATCGAGACACCCAAAATCAGGCTAATGAGGATCGAAACCAAGCCGATCGAGAGGCTGATCCGCGCGCCAAAAATCAACCGACTGAAGATGTCCCGGCCAAATTTATCCCCGCCGAGAAAGTAGAAGCTGGGCGTAACGTCGGCTGCCTGGGCCGGATCAATCCGGGTCAGATCCACTCCAAAGAGGTGGCGGTCGGACGTGAACAGGCCCCAGAAACGGTAACGGTCTCCATGCACAAAGAAGCCGAGCGGCACATCCGCGCCCTCCACCTCTTCGTAGTAGGGTCGAAACGTGACCGGATCCCGTTGCATCCGTTGCGCGGATACATGCCAGCCCTGGCCAAAAGAAAACTGCGGCAGTTGGGGGGTGCAATAGAGCCGATCGGTGCTTTGGTGCTCCGGACCGTAGGGCGCGATGAACTCGCCGAAAAAGGCCGTGAGGTAAAGCATGGCCAACACGAACGAAGAGGCCACGGCCAACCTGTGCCGCAAAAACCTCCGGCCGATCGCACGCCAGGGCGAGCCGGACGGAATTTCTTTCAGGGCCAGCGTGCGGGAGAGCCCGCGCAGCCGCCCGCTCTGCAGAGAATCATTCTCGGCCGGAACTTCGTGGGTCAGGCGTTCGGGGCGGGTGGGCTTCATACCGAGCCAGTTTGCGCGCCGGGCATGCGGATGCGCGGGTCAAGCCAGAGCAACAGGAGGTCGCTGGCCAACGTTCCAAACACGCCCAGCATGCTGAGGACCATCAGCATCGAGGCCGCCATGTAGGTGTCTTCTGTATACAGCGCGGAGAGCAGGGCCGGACCGACCATGGGCAAACTTAGGACCATGGCCACGATGGCCCCGCCGGAGACAAGCTGGGGAAAAAGGTGACCGAGCCCGGAGGCGAACGGATTGAGCGCCAAACGGACCGGATACTTCAGGAGCAGACGCAGGGGGCGAAGTCCCTTGGCCCGCGCAGCGTGCACGTAAGGTTTCCCGAGTTCATCGAGCAAATTGGCCCGCATCACTCTGACCATGTGCGCCGTTCCGGCCATGCCGAGGACCAGGACGGGCAGCCAGATGTGTTTTAGCAAGTCGACCACCTTGCCCACACTCCAGTGCACCTGCGCCTCATACTCGGCGGAAAAAAGTCCGGTGACGGTCGAGGCAAACCAGACATTGCCCGCCTGGATCAGGAGGAGCGCCAGGAGAAAGGCCGGCACGGACATGCCGAGGAAGGACGAGAACCTCACCGCGTAATCAAAAGCCGAATACCGCGTCACCGCCGAGAGGATACCCAGCGGGATCGCCACCGCCCAGGTGAAGAGCGCCGCCAGGGCGGTGACAAGGACGGTGAGGAGAATGCTGTCTCCGACCACTTGATTGACCGGGCGATTGTGCTCCATCGAGCGGCCCAGGTTGCCTTGAAGCAGCCCTTCGTCCGCGCCGGCAAAGCTGCCGAACCAATGGATTCCCAGCCAGTGAAGGTACTGGTCCGTCACACTGCGATCGAGGCGGAAGTCTCGACGCAAGTCTTCCATGTACTGCATCGACGCCGCATCCCCGTTCATCTCCATTTCCCGCATGCGCGCCTGGGCGAAATCGCCGGGCGGGAGACGGACCACCGCGAAAACCACGATGGAAATCACGAGCAGCGTGGGAATCATGACCAGCAGTCGACGCCAGAGCAGCGGATGACGAAGGGCCGCGAGCAGGCCGATTCCGGCCAGACTCCCCCAGATGAGAAAAATCATGATCCGCGACGTGCCGCCCTCTTCGCCCAGACCGTTGCCCCCGGGCAGCGGAGTGACATGGACGATCGAGTCTTTAATCTCCTCGAGCGTTCGCGGGGCCTCGGAGGGGTCGTCCCAGAAATAGGTTTCCAGTCCCGTATTCGCCGGCGTCTGATAACCCGCGCCAAAGAGCGCCTTGTGGGGAACGTTTCGTAGTCCTTTTTTCACTACAACCAGCTGCGGCGGAGGCGTGCAGATGCTGATGTGCCAGACTTGTTCGGCGTTTATCGCGGCGATCTGCCGGAAAAGCGAGATGCGCTCCGTCTCGTCCGGACTTGCTTCCAGCTGATCGAGCAACGCCATGGTGTGGCGCAGCGGGTGGTTGGCCGGAGGCTCTTGCGCGCCGAAGCGCAGCGCGCCGGGTTCGCCGCGCGATCCACCATTCTGATACCAGACGCCGTAGGCCGGGGCGTAGAAGGAATTTCGATACGTCGGAACGAAATTGCGCGGCTCGACCAGGGGCATGTACTCCCCTTCTCCGGTCCAGACCGTGAAATCGTGATCGAAACCGGCCTGGCGGGCCCAAAAGAGCGGGCGGGCTTGATTTCGCACCACCAGCCTCACCCCCACCCGGCCCCAATCGGTCACGAGCATCTCCGCCGGTCCGCTCATCGTGAAATCGGTGATTTCGAGGAAAAACTCCATCCGACTCCCATCCTGAAATTCACGAAAGCCTTCGCGATCGCGCCGGGTCAGCCCAATCTCGTCCAACAAACGATTGGCCTGCGCGGGATCGAAATCGGTGAAGCTGTGCATCAACTCCGGGCTGTGAAAGGGCGAGTCCGGGCCCGCGTCCAGCTGAGCGGGCTCGGTCTGGCCGTTGAACTCGATTTCGATGATCTTGCGCCGATCGATTGCGAGCGAGAGCGCCTGTCGAAACCGTTTGTCGTTCAGCAGCACGGATTTTTTTCCCGTCTCTGGTTCGTTCGGATCAATCCGGCGATTCAGCACCGGAAAGACGGTGAAGAGTGAACGAGTGGCGGGAAACCAGTGGTAGACCTCGTATCCATTTTTCTCTGCTTCGCTCAGCAACAGCACGTGTTCGTCGTAGCGGATGTGGCGATCTTGCAGAGAAACTTCGCCGAGGGCCGCACTGACCCCGATCATCGACGGCGTTTTCACCTGCATCACGATCCGGTCGATGTACGGCAGCTGATTGCCCTGACGATCCACCGCGAAGTAATACGGGTTGCGGACAAAAATATACGGCGGATTGGGCCGATAGGTGTGGTAGATCCACGGCCAGAGACGCGGGTGCTCCGGGTTGTTTTCCTGTTTCAACCGGCGATAGAGCGACACGGGACTGGCGATCTTCAACCGCGCCATTTCCGCCGCGATCAGGGCTTTGTCGCCTATGCCCGGATGATACTTGCTCAGGTAGTGCGACGGCAGAATGAAATCCTCCCAGGTGTTTGGATCCATCGGCACGGACGCGAGCCGCTCGAGAAAAAGCGCATTCGGGACCGGGAAACGGAAACGCACAGTGGACGAGTCCACCTTCTCGACTGTCCCGGCCCGGCCCGCCACGCGCATGAAACGCGGGATGCCGAGCTCGAAATAATTCACCTCCTGATTCCACCAAAAGAGCACGTCGTCCGCGCTCACCGGGTGTCCGTCGGACCAACGAAGGCCCTTGCGTAGGGTGAATTCGAATACCTTGTAGTCGGGAGAAATTTTCCAGGAAGCGGCCAAGTGGGGCACAATTGGATAACCCTGGGGCGACCAGCGCACCAGACCCGCACCGGCCAGCCGCCAGCGGATGGTGGTCACGTCGATTTCAGAATTGGCCAAACGATAGAGGGTGCCTCCGTAACGGCCAGTGCCCTCGACCCCATCGAGGACCAGCGGCTCCTCCGGCACCCGCTGCTGGACCGGAGGGAGCGCGCCCTCCTTGACCAAGGCGGCGATGAGGGGCGACTCGCCGCGCGGGCGCCAACTCGCGTGGGCCAGGTTACTGTAGTCCACCTCCTGATACAGGGAAGGCGGGTTTTCCAACTCCAACGTCACATCGCGAGCGCGAGCCGCCGCCTGAATCACACCGGGCGGGTGACGCGGAATCGCGTTTTGCGGGCTCGGGCGGAAGAGCGCGCCCAAACCATACAAAAAGGCCACCAGCGCGAGCGCAGCTAGCGAAAGGCCACTGACCAGGAAAACAACCGGCTTCTTCAACGCAGGAAAACTCGCGGGGGCGAGCATCGTAGCTCGGACGATGAGAGCGGACCCGCGCGCGAAAGCGGGTGCCCGAATAGGCGGGAGCTGCGCCCCGGTAACCTGGGGGGACGCAGGAAAGGTAAAGGGTGAACCATCACAAGAAGGCGCTGCGATTCAAAAGGAAGGAGCTCTCCGGGAAAGGTAAAAACACAGAAAAGGAGGCACCCAAGGCCAATTAACGCCTTTGGAGCGATCACAGAGCTAGCCAGAAGCAGGTCCATCGCCGACGATGGGGTTGCTTGGGTGAGGGTATTTCGAAAACCCAGGCCAAATCCCTGTCCCCAAAAAAGGCTCAGAGAAACACTGCCCTCTCAACCTGCGCCCTACCCTCGTGAGCGCCGATCGCTAGGCGTCACGCAAACGTTGCAGATCCTCGCTCGCCCCCCAGTCTGCGGCCGATCAGCCTTTTTCTATCGAATGCGCGTCATTCTTACTTCGCACGGTTCCACCGGTGACATTTACCCGATTATCGGTCTCGCCGTCGCTCTGCAAAAAGCCGGCCACGACGTACGTTTTGCCACCATCCCCCACTACCAGGAGGACATTCGGGCCGCCGGAATTGAATTTTATCCGCTCTGTCCCAATTGGGAACAAGCCGACTTGAGCTACTGGATGGGGCGACTTCAGAAAATCCGCACTCCCATTTACCAGCTGCGCGAAATCTACGTCGGGGCCAACGCCTACATCCCCGAAATGATCACGCGGATGGATGTCGCGCTTCGGTCCGCCGACCTCCTCGTCTCGTCTTACCTCTTCCCGATGAACAAAGGGATCGCAGACCGACGCGGCGTCCCTTTTGCGACCTACGCCTTCGCTCATCACGTCGTCCCCTCCCCTGATTATCCGCCGGAAAACATCCCCTCGCCGAACTGGCTGCCCCATCGCGCGCGGCGGGCCTGGAACCAATGGCTTTGGAAGATGGGCAACGCGGTGGTCGACCGAGTGATCAACAACGCCATCCGAACCCCGCTCAAAGCCGCGGGCTTGCCCAAGGTTCGTCACTTTTTCTCCGAACCGGCGGAGCGCGTCATCGTCGGTGTATCGGAAAAGTTGATGCGGCCGACTCAGGCCGAAATCGACCCACGCTTCCGCTTCACCGGCTATTGCCGCTGGCAGGCCGCGGTGGATCCGAAACTGGAGGTGGAGCTGACCGAGTTTTGCCGAGGCGAAAACGTGCCCGTGCTCACCTTCGGCAGCATGGTCTATGATCACCCGGGCGAGGTGATGGAGCGGCTGGTGCGAGTCTGGCCGAGAAATCGAAAAATGATTGTCCAACGCGGCTGGGCCCAGTTTCCCGCGCTGGCGGAAGACGGCCACATCAAGGTGATCGGCAAGGTCTCGCACGACCAACTGTTCCGCCACGCCGCCGCCGTGGTGCACCACGGCGGGGCTGGAACGACCGCGAGCGCTTTGCACGCCGGCAAGCCCCAGTTGGTTGTGCCGCACATCGGCGACCAGACCTTTTTCGGTCGAGAGGTCGAACGCCTGGGTTGCGGCTTCCGCATCTCTAAAACCCGCTGGCCGGAGCAACTCCACGCCGCGATCGATCGCCTCCTCGGCACTCCCTCGTTTGGCCAGAATGCGGCGCGAGTGAAAGAGGTGTTGCTCGGCGAAAACGGTCCGGCGCGGGCGATCGACGAACTCGAGCAATTCGTCGCGGAATCCCGCGGCCGGAACACTCCCGCGTCCCCACGCCACGCGAGCTGACGGGTTGGAACGATGCTTGGCCGGCGCAGGGGAGGCGCTGGTGGCTTTCGCCGGGCTGGCGGGAGCCATCATCAATGGGCGAGCACGCCTCCGCGCGAGCGAAAATGCTATAGCGCGTCCAGACGGCTGTATTAAAATAGCCTACATGATTGGAGAGCGCATCCGCTTCCCGGATAAAAATCTCGTCGATCGAAGCAGCCCCTTGGAATCTTTTATAGTCGGACGCAAGGCGCGAGCAGATACCTACTCAAAATATATAGCCATCTGATAGATAGCGGACAACGACCGATTGTATTATAGCGCGCGACCATTTTATAAATAAATACTTTTGTCCATTTTTTATATTTTGAGTAAATTAAAAAAGGACTCGTGACCGTTTTCTTTGGAATTTTGTTAATTCGTATTTGTCTATGAAATAAATACTTACGAGTTTTGTAATATTTTCTGTTTTGATAGGCTTGACGTTTCCCGCGGATCAAATCCTTTCACTTGCATCTAAAAAACCAGGCGACCCCCGTTAGAACCTGCCCTGGTTTCCCCCAAAATTCGCTTGTCCCCTTTTCTGCTCACTCGTGGAGCAGCCCCAAAAAAATACTACATATGACCACCCCTACATCGTTTACCCGGCGGCTTACCCTGCTGTTGTCTTGCTGCGGATCTATTCTCCCCGCCGTCTTCGCGGCCAACGTGACCGTCAGTGGCGGCGACGCCGCTGGCTTAGTGAACGCTATACAGAACGCGAAAAGCGGAGACGTCATCACGGTTCAAACCGGCACTTTCAATCTGAAGGGCAAAGCGCCTATCTCTCTCAAAGCCTCGAATGTCACGATCACGGCCACCCCTGGGACGACGCTGGAATTCGGCGCCACCAGTGGCTCTGATTCCGGACGCGGGCTAGAAGTCCACGGCAGCAACAATTATATTCGTGGCCTCACCATCCAACATGCGCCGGACAACGGCATTCATATTGATGGCAGCGGCAATACGATCGAGCGTTGCACCTTGATCGCCAACTTCGATTCGGGAATTCAGATCTCCGGCCTGCAAGGCTCGTCGAATCATCCGGCGAATAATAAAATCATCAATTGCGATTCCCACGACAATTACGACACCAAGGCAAAGGGTGGAAACGCCGACGGGTTCGCCTGCAAGATCAATATTGGTCCGGGCAATTCCTTCGTCGGGTGTCGGGCTTGGGACAACTCTGACGACGGCTGGGACACGTTCCCAAAAGACGCTGCAGGCACCTTTCCGGTGACGATTGACCACTGTATTTCCTATCATAACGGCTATCATAATGGCCAATCCTCCGGTAACGGAAATGGCTTTAAAGTCGGCAGCAATCAAACCGGCGGAGCCAATCACAAGGTGACCAATAGCATCGCAGTGAATAATAAATCCAAGGGCTTCGATCAGAATCATAATGAGGGACAGGTCACAATCGATCACTGCACCGGTGCGAACAACGGAGCGGCCGAGTTCGCCTTCTCGGAATTCAGCAATGGCGGCACGTTCACCAAAAACGTCTGTGCCGGCCAGTGGGATGTCAACGGCACTCAGAGTGGTAACATCACCAATGTTTCGACCAGTGTTTTCGTGAGCACCGATCCGACCAAAGCCACCCGCGACGCCAACGGCAACCTGCTGTTTAATAGTTTTATGAAGTACCCGAACTCCGGCGGAGCGGGCGCGAATCCTTAATATCAAACTGCTTCCCGGGACCGAGGTCACGCGACCCGTCCCGGGACGCGAGTTCGACGTAGCGAGCGGAACCAATCCAAGCGTCGCCAGATACGTCTTAACGGTGCCATTGGATCTACATCGCACCCCGCAGACCGTATCCAATAGCGCTCCGGGACGGATCGCTCCACCCAAGGCAAACTTTGTCCGAGAAGTCCGGTATAGCAGGTGTCCGTCGGATCGAGGTGGCGCGACACGTCCCGGGGCGCGATTGGACGTCGCGTACAGAATCGATCCATGCCTCTCTCGTGAGTGACGTCGCGACGGTGCCTTCGGATCGACGACGCAACCGCAGATCACGTCCAATAGCGCTCCGGGACGGATCGCTCCACCTAGGAAACGTAACAGCTTGGCGGATACGTGAGATAACTCCAATACGCCGCTATCGCGCCCGAACGCCGGTTCACTCCACCGGCCCTCTGCGCTTCAGGGCTGAGCCGATGCTTCCGACAACCGCCCGAGCATGCGCGTGAGGTAGAGCTGCTCGGGTCCGACTTGGGCTAATCGAAGCGCGCGGCGAAAACTTTCTGCGGCGGCACGGTGGTCCTGCAGCCGCCAATATAATTCTCCCTCCACCGCGTGGAGCAGGTAGTGCGACTCCAACCGATCGCGTTGAGGGATGTCCGCGATCGCGTCCAGACCGGCCTTCGGTCCGTGTAGGTACGCCACGGCTACGGCGCGGTTGAGCGCCACCACGGGCGAGGGCTTGAGGCGGTTGAGTTCATCGTAGTGACGCAGAATCCTCGCCCAATCGGTCGAAGCATAATCGGCCGCGGTGCAATGGCAGGCCGCGATTCCCGCCTGAAGATGATACTCGCTGACCTCGTTGCCCTGGGCGGCTTCGACAAGGTGAATCAATCCGCGGGTGATCAGGGCCTGGTCCCACTGCGAGCGGTCTTGGTCGTCCAAGCGAAGGAGCACGCCTTGCTCATCGAGGCGGGAGGGAAATCGCGCCGCGGTTAGTAGCATCAAGGCGAGCAAGGCATGGCTGCGCGGAGTGGCTCCGGCGGGATGACCGACGAGCAGTGAGGTCAAACGAATCGCCTCCTGACACAACTCTTCGCGGAGGAGACGCTCACCGGCGGACGCTTTATAGCCTTCGTTGAAGAGTAAATATAAAGTCGAGAGCACTCCATCGAGGCGCTCGGACAACTCGGCGCCTTGGGGAATATCAAAACCGATATTCGCGTCGCGGATACGCTGCTTGGTCCGCGTCAGTTGTTTCTCGATCGCGGCTTCGCTGCTCAGAAACGCCCGAGAAATTTCGCCGGTGCTGAAACCGCAAAGGACTTTGAGCGCGAGGACCACCTGCGCATCGGCCGCCAGCGAAGGATGACAGCAGACGAACATGAGGCGCAAGGCGTCGTCGCGAATCTCGTGCTCGTCCTCCCCCACCGTCGTGGCTTGGGGCAGGATTTGCTCAAAGTGCGTGATAATATTGGTCTCTTTCGACGCCGACATCCGGCGGTGGCGAAGGGCGTCGCGCGCGAGATTCATCGCCACCCGCGTGATCCAGGCCGACGGATTGGCCGGCACGCCGCCGATCGACCAGGTGCGCAGCGCCTGCAGCATCGCGCCTTGCGCCACGTCTTCGACCAAACTCAGATTCCCTGGTCCCAGCAGACGAGTGAGCGCCCCGTGCAAGCGTCCGGTTTCATGCCGAAAAAAATGCTCCACCACTTGCGACGGCGCCGCGCCCGCGCCGACTGCCGGCGAAGGCAAGGGAGTGTTGATGGAGGGATGGGCTGGGTCGTTGTCTTTCACGTTTATCCTACGCGTAGAGGTTGGTGCTGCCCTGCAGTCGCCGTTCGCTCGCGCGCGCAAGGTGGCAGCATTCGCCGACCGCACGCACTTCCACGCTCATACCATAGGGCAAATTGGGGCAACGTTGAGCGATCGAGGTGGCCTCGTCGAGATCAGCGACTTTAAGGAAAAAATAACCGCCAATCGCTTCTTTGCCTTCTGCAAACGGTCCGTCCACCACCCGCTCGCCATCTGGCCCGGTCACCACTCGCCCCTGGGTCTCGAGAGGATGACCGTGCTCGACTTTCCCCGCCGCCGCGAGGCCTTCGTACCAGCGGTTCCACTTCTCTAGGAGGTCCTGGCGTTGCTCAGCGGACATGGTCAGATACTTGTCGGGAGTTGTATCCCGGAAAATCAAAAGAAAGGGCGAAGGTTGGGTTTCCATAGTAGCAATCGTCTCAGTTTAAGTGAAGAGGCAGACACTCACTACAACGAACGAGACCTGACCCGGCGGACAGGGCGGCGGCAACAATCCCTGAATGACCAATGACCAGTGACCATTGACCACTGGCAACCCTCAAGCCAGCCGAAGGTCTTCCGGCTCGGCATTGGTCATTGGTCATTGGTCATTGATTAATTCCCTGGTCATTGGTCATTAACCACCGCCGCTCCCATCGACTCGCCCCGCGGGATTCCCGTCGCTCTCACCCGTCGGCGATAACGGCCGGGCGATTCGCCGAGGGCTTTTTTCCAGAAGACCGACAGGTACTCGACGTGATCAAAGCCGGTCAGCTCGGCAATCGTCCGCAAGGGCAGATCGGTGTCGTGGAGGAGCTGACGTATCCGCGCCAAGCGTACACGTCGAATCTCGGCCTGGGGTGAGCGCGAAAAATAGAAGCGGAATTTTTGTTCGAGTTGGGTCCGCGCAATTCCGCAGTGCCGGCAGATATCCGCGACGGTAATGGCCTCGCACCCGTGCTGATGAATAAATCGAAGCGCCGAAGCGATTCGGTGATCTTCCACCGCCAGCAGATTGGTCGAAGCACGGGTGGTCACGCCGGTTGGCGCAAGACCATATTCGGACATCACCTCTTCACCCTTCATCAACCGATGCAGCACTTCAGCCGCCTTGAAACCAAATTCCCCTTCGTTCAACCCCACGCTGGAGAGAGGCGGAGCCGTCAGTGTGCAAGTCACGGCATTATCGTTCACCCCTAGAACCATAATATCATCGGGTACGCGGAGCCGCGCGCGAGCCGCCGCCCGAATCACTCGAGCGCCTCGTCGATCACACGCCGCCATCACCGCAATCGGCTTCGGCAGCGCCTTGAGCCAAGGAATCAAGCGTTCCGTTTCGCTCACCTCGGCGCCGACATCTTGTTCCGGCAGCGCAGGGGTTTCTTCGACATGACAGAGGCGGGCCTGGCATTGGAGTCGCTGGAGATAGCCTCTCAGCCGCTCCAGGGAGATTTTGTTATTTGCCTCACCATAAAAGGCAAAATGGACCAGGCCGTGATCGATCAAATAATCCGCGGCGAGGTGACCGACCTTGAGCTCGTCGGTCGTTATATTCGGCACACCCGGCAAAGGAGCAGGAGATCGCAGGGTCACGAGCGGGATCCGACACTGCGCGCAGTCGTCGACAAACGACGGCAGCGCCTGCGCGCTGATGATCCCATCCCACTCGCTGTTTCCGTTCTTCCCGGTCGACAACGACGGAATCGGTCGACACTCGAAGTATATTTCCCAGGGTTCATGCTGAGCAATATAGCGAGCGATACCCTCCGTTAAACGTTGAGCACAGAGATCAGTTCCAGCAGGGAGCAGCAGGAGCACCCGCCGAGGTGCCCGATTCCAAGCCGATTGCACAGAGTTGTTAGACATACCACGCTCCCGATCGTTGTTATCTTGGGGTACGATACGGCGCTTTTGACCGTTACTATACCCCGCTGTGGCCGGATAAAAATGAGTTTTTTTGTATCGAAAGTTTGAATAACAGCCGATTCGCCTCTGGCTCGCTGGAGGTGCGGCCGAGCGGAAGCCGCGACGGAAGAGCAGGCGGCGGAAAACGAAAATCCGAAACGAATCATATTTTTCCGGTAACGCTGTTCATTTCTCGCGGGCGCTTCGGGTGATATTCTTTGCCAGACCTTTCGCGTGGGCCGGGCGCGACAGCCTCTGCCCCAAGCGAACCACCCTATCATCTGTTATGAATAGTATATCTACAAGGGCGCTGTGCCCTCCTCTCGACCGTAAGGGGCTTACCCACCTCTCACTCGCCTGCTTGAGTCTGCTCTGTAGTGGTTTTCCGCTTACCGCGCAAACCACCACCGGCAATGGTCGGCCCGCCGGTGCTGGGGCCTCTACTGCCACGGGCGAAAATCCTGACGACCAGCCAATCGCGCTGTCTCCGTTTGAAGTCAGTTCCAGTTCTGACACCGGCTACAGCGCGTCCGATACCTTGGCCGGCAATCGCCTGCGCACCAGCGTGCGCGATGTCGGCTCGGCCATTTCCATCTATACCGCAAAATTTCTCGAGGACACCGGAGCGACCAACGCCCGAGATTTGCTGGTCTACACCACGAGCGGCGAAGTCGGCGGCATCCGCGGCAACTACTCCGCGACACTGAACAAAGGTTCGTTTTTCGATGAAACCGGCTCGGGCCAGTATGTCAGCCCGACCGGAGATACTCGCCTCCGCGGTCTTGCCATCGCGGATACCACGCGGGGATTTTTCCTCACCAATATTCCCTTCGATTCTTATAATGTCGATCGGGTGGATATTCAGCGAGGCGCAAACTCGATTCTGTTCGGGTTGGCCAGTCCGGGCGGTGTGGTGAATTCCAATCTGAACCAAGCGATCTATAAAAACGCCGGCTCCGTCGGTGTGCGGGTCGACCAATATGGTTCCCTGCGCGGTACCTTGGATTATAACGTCGCTATCCTGCCCAAACTCCTCGCGCTGCGCGTCGACGGGCTGGACGATCAAACCAAGTACGAGCAGAAAGAGGCCTGGCGGCACGATAAGCGGGCCTACGCCGCCGTTCGCTTTGATCCCACGATCTTTAGCGGCATCGACGCGGTCACTTCTTTCAAAGCGAGTTTTGAAAAAGGCAAAGTGTCGGGAGCGGATCCCGTGGTCCTACCGCCGCGCGACCAGATGACCACCTGGTGGACGGTCGCGAATCAAGCGCGTAATGTTCCTGCGGGTACCTTCGATCCCGCCCTCGGACGCTTTGTCGGATACACCAATGCCGCGCTGGGCTATACTGACGCGGGCAATTATCAAACGGACAAATCCGGCAACGTGATCGCCGGTGGCTCGCCTTGGTTGGGCGACCCTGGGCGCTGGTATGAAAACACCACCGCGATCTATCTTGATCCCAACAGCAGTGTACAGGGAGGCGGTACCACGCCGGCTTGGATGCAACGCGCCGCCATCCCCACGCTGGCCGGCGAAAATCGCGCCTTCTATAATAACTTTGTCGGCATGCGGACCGGCGGAAGTATTTTGGGCGCGCTCCATAATCAAAACGGTTTCTGGAAGGACCCGGTCTTTACCGATCCCAGTATTTTTGACTTTTATCATCATACGCTGGGCGGACCGAATCGGTTCAATGGACAGGACTTCAAAGCGCTTAATCTCAGTTTCAGCCAAACCTACCTGCAGAACCAAGTGGGTTTCGAATTGGCCTACGATTATCAACGGATCGACGCGCGACAGGAGAATGCTTACTCCTGGGAAGACGGGGGTGCGATCAATATTGATATCAACACCACGCTCCCCGACGGACGCGCGAATCCTAATTTTGGACGCCCCTTCGCGGCATCCGACTTTGTTGATAACTTCCTGGATTTCCGCACGCGCAAGGCCGCCCGCGCCACCGCCTTCTATGATCTCGATTTCGTGAAGAAAATGGGCGAAGGCCGTCTCGCTTCTATCTTGGGCCGGCATACCTTCACCGGCATGTGGAGCACGCAGTCCGATAATCATAAAGACATGCGCTACAGCCGCTCTGTCCTCAGCGGCGATGTGATGCAGTTTATCAATGAGACGGGCAATCCTTGGAATTGGGAAAACGTGGCCGCCCTCCACTACCTCGGGCCGAGCCTAGCCAATGCGAGCTCGCCGGCCGGCGCCAATATCTCCGGCATTCGCGCCTGGCAGGTCCCGACCAATGGATCGACGGGATTAATCTACGATCCCAATAATCACGTTTGGGTGACGCGCCCGATCGGCGTAATCAACGATCCCTATTACAGCACATTCGGTCCGAGCTGGGGCAAGCAGGTCGTCGACTCCACCGCTTTCGTTTGGCAGGGTCACCTGCTCAATGATATGATCGTCCCCACGATCGGTTGGCGGCACGATCGAGCGAAAGCGTATCAAGCAACCACTCCCCCGAACAACCTTGCGACCGGCTATGCCATTCTCGATCCCTCGGTTTGGTATTTGAAGAACACGCCCTCCAATACGGTCAGCGGCAATAATACCAGTTACTCTGTGGTGATACACACCCTCAAGTACCTCAAGAAACAGATGCCGGCCGGATTGGAAATCGATCTTACGTATAACAAGAGCCAGAATTTTTCTCCGTCGGCCGGCGGCGAAGACATTTATGGCAACCCGATGCCACCGCAGACCGGTTCTACCAAGGACTACGGCGCGGTGATTTCCTTGTTTGATCAACGCCTGCAATTTCGGGTGATCCGCTTCGAGGCCGCCGCGCAAAACGCGCAGTCCGGCGATGTGAATACCTACTTCGTCATTCAGGAAGAAGTGAACTTCTTCAACGCGGCTCAAAATCCTTTCAATATCGCCAACTTCCCCACCGCGGTGGCCGCCTACAATAGCCACCAGGTGTCGGACCAGTTGAAGAAGGCGTGGAATTGGACAGAAACGGTCAACCCTGTATCCGGAATTCGGACGGCCACCGCGTCGCGCTCCGCTGGATACATCAGCGACCTCGCCGACACCACCAGCAAAGGCTATGAATTCGAAATCATGGCGCGTCCGGTGCGCGGTTGGGACATCACCTTCAATGCCTCCAAAACCACCGCGATGGAGGCGAACAACTTGAAGGATTTGACCACCTACATGAACGACCGGATCGCGGTCTGGACCGGTACGGCCGGCCAGATGCTGCCCAATGCCGCGTCACTCACCACCATGGCAGACGAGGCCCGCGCGAATATTATTATTCCGTACACCACGGGGCTGGCGAAAAACGGCATGGCCCAACAGGAGCTGCACCGCTGGCGGTGGAATCTCGTGACCAATTACACGTTCCACAGCGGCCCGCTGACGGGTTTTAATATCGGCGGCGGCGTGCGCTGGCAGGACAAGATCGCCCTCGGCTACGGTGTCACCACCAACTCCCTCGGCAGCCTGATCTATGATCTCAACAAGCCCTACTTCGGCCCGGCCCAAACCAATTATGATTTCTGGGTGGGCTATGAGCGCAAACTCACGAGCAAACTGAAATGGAAGATTCAGCTGAATGCGCGCGACCTGTTTCAAAACGATAAGCTGATCCCGATCGCCGCCCAACCGGACGGCACGATTTCCACTTATCGCATCGCGCCGGAGACGCTGTATTCCCTGACCAACACGATCTCCTTCTGAGCGCGGGAATGACTGGGAGCTGAAACTCCCGGCCATCGGTTAACCTCGACACGCGGGCGGATCCCTCCGGTCCGCGTGTTTTCTTTTCCAGGTTTCGCGACGAGGAGCATCAGACAAGACGCCGCTTGCCCGGCGAATCCGCGCGTTCCTCGAAGGAGTGGTGCCAGAGGCCGGGATTGAACCGGCGACCAAAGGCTTATGAGTCCTCTGCTCTACCACTGAGCTACTCTGGCATTTCCACTTCGCCTTAGATCGGAACGACCTAAGAACCAACCCATCTCTTTCCACAAAGTCAATTTCACCGCGATTCCGCCGCTTCCGCATTCTCCGGAAGTCGTCTCATCGCCTGAAAAGAACGCCTGGGAAAGAACGGACTCCGGGACCGCAAAGTCACCGGAGCGGCACTTACTACGCGCGGCCCGCCATGGCCGGCAAGAGGAAATTTATTCCCACCTTGTCGAAGGCCGAACCGGAGCTAAACCCGCCCAAATCCACCGCCCGGACCGGGCCAAGCCGACCGATTGCACCGAATCCCGCTGCGGCAAAGAGCCGGGCCGCCGCCCCAGGAGGCAAGTTCTCCGCCGGCGATCGCAAACCTCAGACGCGATTATTTTGGTGAGAGCGAAAACCAAAATTTCTCGTCCTTAAAATTACCGCAACGGCCCGCACTGGCAATCAACAGTGTATCGGTGAAGGCACTACGAACACCGCGCCACCCCGCAGAAGCCACGAAAAAACGGGAGGTTTGCTGAGCTTATAGAGCCAACTTTAATATCAAAAATGATCCGGCGTTGCGGATCACTCGTCCTCCGGCTTGGGCATCGAGTTCAGGCTGGCCACGGGCTTGGCGGGGATAATCATGACGTTCTTGAGCGTGAGTTCGCCCGCGTAGGACAAGCTCTCGGGTTGAGTGACTCCAGAAATCACGCAGTTGGATACGCGGATGTTTTCGATCGTTCCCTGAGGAATACCGGCAATATAAAATGCGCGCGGGGCCGCGGTCGCCGTTATGTTTTCCAGCGAGACGTTGCGAACGACGGGCTTTTGGTCGCCCTTCGCGCCCTCCTCGTAAACGAAGTCGATCGCCAAAACCGATTCCCCCACTCGACCCACCTTCACGTTGCGCATGTAAATATTTTCGATCACGCCGCCACGACGCGCGTTTGATTTGAAACGCAAGGCGCGGTCCAGATCGGGACTGTCCATCACACAGTCTTCGATGAAGACGTTGCGGCAGCCGCCGGAAATTTCGCTGCCAATGACCACCCCGCCATGGCCGTCCTTCATTTGGCAGCGACGCACCACAATGTTCTCCGATGGCACGTTGACCCGGCGTCCATCATTATTGCGGCCGGACTTGATCGAGATGCAGTCGTCACCGGTATTAAAAACACAATCTTCGATCAACACGTCCTTGGAGGATTCTGGATCACAGCCGTCGTTATTCGGGCCACGGCTGTCGATTTTTATTCCGCGCACCGTAACGTTTGTACAGAGCACCGGATTAATCTCCCACATCGGCGAATTGATGATCGTGACGCCCTCGATCAGGACGTTTTTGCACCGATAAGGCTGAATAAAATAAGGCCGCAAATTTTCGCCCTGGCCAAAAATCCGCTGTTCGACCGGCACCCCTTTCTCTCCCATCGCAAAGAGTTTGGCGCGACCGGATTTTTGATTCACCGGTCCTCGTTTCCACGGCCACCAAACCCCTTGCCGCGAAGCTGAGCCGTCGAGCGTACCTTTACCCGTGATGGCGATATTTTCCTGATCGAGAGCGTAAATCAGGGGTGAGTAATTCATACACTCGACCCCTTCCCACCTCGTCAGCACCGCGGGCAAATAGGCTTTTGGATCGGGAGTGAAACGGAGCGTAGCGCCTTCCGCCACGTGCAACTCAACCTTGCTCTTCAAGTGGATCGGGCCGGTCAGAAAGACTCCGCCAGAAACCACCACCCGCCCACCGCCAGCGACGGACGCGGCGTCGATCGCTTTACGAATCGCCGAAGAGGCGTCCTTCTCGCCTCCCGCGACGGCCCCGTAATCCACGATCGCAAACGTACGCGCGGGAAAGGCTGGCGCTTGGATGCGTTCTAAAATGCGCGGCAGCTCGTCCCATGGCGAGGCCGGCCCTTGACCGTCCGCACGGAGTTGCGGCGCGACGACAAGTAAACAAGCCGCAAGAAACGGATAAACCGGAGCGAGGGGAGATTTCATCAGAGAAAAATGAGCCAAGAAATTCAGCACGACAGGAAATCAAATTCAGAAGGGCAGCGCACGATCTGTCCAGCCGCCGTCGCGACTTAAATGAGGACCTAGGGGCGCGCTGCACGACGCACCGTCAGGCAACCGGACGGCTCTCTTTTTTAAAGCAGAATCAATCCACCGTCGCCGGAAGCAGCGGAAAAATAGGCCAAAATCATGGCCAGAATGAACCTCGTGAGCGATCCCCAGTTTATTTTTATCACCTGCTAATGGAGTGAAGAGATTGCTTCAATAGGATCACTGCGCTTTCGGTGAAGAAACCTTATAGGCAACGAGCGTATCGAAATTCAGTTCCCCGCTGAGGGGCAGCGCGAGTGGAGACGAAAAAGAAACGTCATCTCCATCTCGGCCATGGAGCTGCGGCGAATATAAATCGAGCAGGACAATTTTAACCACCGACGGTTGACGTAGTGCTTCCTTGGATTCACGGCGCACGCGCACATAAATATAATTGAGTGGGCGCTCCCCCGTTGCCACCGGATAATAAGTGCTCATCAAGGGCTGGTCGACAGACAGCACCGTGCCGACATACGGACCGTGAAGCTTGGCTCGATCAGCGCATCCCGAGAAAAGAAGGGTGACGAGCAAGGTGAACACGCTTGGGCGATTCATAGCACTTGAACGACAAGCCTGCGCATTAAAACCGCCATCCGCCGCCCCCCCCAAAAAAAAGCCCGCTCGAGAATGAGCGGGCTGAGAGAGTAACGAATGATAAAAGAGTGACCGCGGCGTGTCTTCGCGCCTCCGTGGGTGAATGCCTATTCGTCGGTTTGCAGCGTAGCGACGACCGAGAAGTCTTCGAGCGTACTGGTGTCTCCCCTCACCGCAGCGCCCGCCGCAATATCTTTTAAAATGCGGCGCATGATTTTTCCGCTGCGGGTTTTCGGCAACGCGGCGGCGAAGCGGATCAGATCGGGTTTGGCGAGAGAGCCGATTTCGCGCCCCACGTGGGAGCGGAGGTCTTCCTTGAGCTTGTCGGTCGGTTCTTGCCCCGTCTTCAGCGTCACGAAACAAACCAAAGATTGGCCCTTCAACTCGTCCGGCCGGCCCACTGCGGCCGCTTCCGCGACGGCGGAATGAGAAACCAAGGCACTTTCCACCTCGGCCGTGCCGATCCGGTGACCGGAGACGTTGAGCACATCGTCGATTCGGCCCACGATCCAGAAATACCCGTCCTTGTCCTGACGCGCGCCATCGCCGGTGAAATATATTCCCGGAAACTCGCTCCAATATTGTTTGGCGTAGCGTTCGTCGTCGCCCCAGAGCGTGCGGAGCATTGACGGCCAGGGCTTGGTAATGACCAGTTTGCCGCCAGTGTTGCGCGGCACTTCCCTGCCTTGGTCGTCAACCACCTTTGGCACGATGCCAAAAAACGGCATGGTCCCAGAGCCCGGCTTAAGCGGCGTCGCGCCGGGCAAGGGTGCAATCAGAATCGAGCCGGTTTCCGTCTGCCACCACGTATCCACAATGGGACAACGTTTTTTGCCGATCATTTTGTGATACCACATCCAGGCCTCCGGGTTGATCGGTTCACCGACCGACCCAAGCAAACGCAAGGAGGTCAGTCGGTGCTTCAATACATACTCATCGCCCCAGCGCATAAACGCGCGAATCGCAGTCGGCGCGGTATACAAAATGGTGATACCGTGGCGGTCGATCATTTGCCAAAACCGATCGGGTTCCGGCTGGTTCGGGGCGCCTTCGTACATGAAGATCGAGGCCCCGTTTGAAAGGAGTCCATACACGACGTAGCTGTGCCCCGTCACCCAACCGATGTCGGCCGTGCACCAATAGAGATCGTTCTCCTTAAGATCGAAAATATAGTGGGAACTGAGCTTACAGCCCAACAAATATCCCGCGCTGGTATGGAGCACTCCCTTCGGTTTGCCCGTGCTTCCGCTGGTATAAAGTATATAGAGAGGATGTTCGCTGTCGAAGGCCTTGGCCTTATGTAGGTTAGTGGTGCCCTCCATCGCCTCGTGCCACCAGATATCACGGCCTTCCTTCATCGTCACCGCATTACCACAGCGGCGTAGCACCAGGACCTTCTCCACGGTAGGCGTATTCTCCACCGCGCGATCCACGGCGGACTTCAGTTCGATGACCTTGCCCCGACGCCAACCACCGTCCGCAGTGACCACGAGCCGAGCGCGGCAATCGTTGATCCGATCCTTCAGTGCTTCCGGGCTGAAACCGCCGAAGACCACTGTATGGATAGCGCCAATACGGGCGCAGGCCAGCATCGCGATCATCGCCTCCGGCACCATGGGCATATAGATGGCCACGCGATCGCCGGCCTGAAGCCCCAACTTTTCGTATACCTGAGCCAAACGGCAGACCTGGAAATAGAGCTGTTTGTAGGTGATTGTTCTCACATCACCAGGCTCGCCTTCGAAGATAATGGCTGCCTTATTTTCCCTAGCGGTGCCTAGGTGACGATCCAGGCAGTTCTCTGCGACATTTATTTTACCCCCTGTAAACCATTGGGCATGAGGCGCTTTCCATTTGAGAACAGACTTGTAGGGTTTGCGCCAAATCAAATGTTCCTTGGCCTGCCGATCCCAAAACTTCTCTGGGCTATTGACAGATTCGGCGTAGAGTCTCTTATAAGCGGCGTAACTTCCAAGGTTCGCTTGGCGTTGAAACTCGGCCGAAGGCCTAAAAACCCGACTTTCTCGGGATACTGAGGTAATCGTTTGGTCGGTCACTTTGTGGCTGATTTTTCGGGTTAAGAACTTCGCTCCGGAATGATGCGTGGCTCTTATCTCGACCGTTGTTTTTTGCGTCAAGCTTGGGACTTATCACGTCCGTCAGACTTTTTTTCTTCACATGGAACATCACCCCACATCAACCGCGCCTGCCCCGGCAGCCTCTAGCACGCCGGCAGCGCCTCCTGCTCCCGAGAATGTAATTCACGTCGAAGGCGTGTTAGACATCGACGTACAAAAGGGAGGCAATGGGCAGCTGATTGAGGTCAATCGTTCCGGTAAACGCCGGCCGACCGATACCTTTGTTCCCAAAGAACTGATTCGTCGTTTCAAGCTGCGCACCGGGAATGTTATTTCCGGCACCGCTTATCCGGCTGAAGGGAAATTCCCGAATCCAAAAATGAAGTTCATCGAGAAGGTGGACGGCATGGATATCGACGAGCGTCGCCATAAACTGGATTTCAACGCGCTCACCACCGTCTCGCCCGATAAGATGCTAAAGATGGAGATGAAGGACGGCCGGATGACCACGCGGGTTGTCGACCTCTTTTGTCCCATCGGCAAAGGAACCCGCGGCTTGATCGTGGCTCCGCCCCGCACCGGCAAGACGACCCTCTTGCGCGATATGGCGCTCGGGGTTTTGGAAAATAATCCCGAGTGTCACGTTATGATTCTCCTGGTCGACGAGCGCCCAGAAGAAGTCACGGACTTCAAGCGCAGCGTACCGGCAGAAATTTGGGCCTCGTCCAACGACGAACAGCTCGAAAATCACCTTAGAGTCGCCGACCTGTGTATCGAGCGCGCCAAGCGCCTGGTAGAGACCGGTAAAAACGTGGTCCTCTTCCTCGATTCCATCACCCGCCTCGCTCGCGCTCACAATTCGGCGCGTAATTCGGGTCGCACGGGTTCCGGTGGTCTCGATGTGCGCGCTCTCGAAAAACCTCGTCAGCTTTTCGCCGCCGCGCGCAACACCGAGGAAGCGGGTTCACTCACGATCGTCGCCTCCGTCCTCGTGGAAACGGGAAGCCGAATGGACGATGTGATTTTCCAGGAATTCAAAGGCACCGGTAATATGGAGCTGGTCCTCGATCGGAAATGCGCGGAGATGCGGCTCTGGCCCGCCATCAATATAGCGTCTTCGGGCACGCGTCGTGAAGAACTGCTGATCGACGCCAAGAAGCTGGAAGGGATTCATTTCTTCCGCCGTGCGCTGGTTCAGCAAAAGATCGAGGACGCCACGGACACGATGATCACTCGTCTGTCTAAGACGAAAAACAACGAGGAGTTCTTAAAGTTAATCGCGCGCTGAGCGCCGCATCGTTTCATTGGCGTACCAAAGCGGGGGGTGCGAGTTGGGGGAACTGGATCGTAGCGACGGTGGAGAGATCTCAGACCACAGGGGCCCTGAGATCTCGATTTAGACCTGCTGTGCGTCGGGGTTGGAAAAATTTCCGTTCGAGACGTCGGTTTTAGCGCCGAATGGTGCATTTTGAGTCCCTTCTCGGCATCGCCAACTGTCGGCAGCTTGGTTCTTTTCTCTAGACAACCCAGAAAGTTAGCGAAGTTCCCTCTTGCGCCAGCCCCGAAAACCCTGAAAAAACTCACCTTTCCGTCGAGCGCGCGGTGCGCCGACGTGAGTCTGCAGCCTGTCACACAACCTTCATGCATAGTTTCTCCGAGCAGTGTCTCGATATGGCCCGTTCGATGTTGGGCCACAATCTCGACTCGATTCAGCCCGACGGCACCATCCTTCCAGCACCTGGCGAACAGCCGCGTCCTGACGAACCGGGTCACGTCGCTTACGCGCTTGGAGAATTTTACCGGGCCACCGGTGAAACCACGCTGAAGGGTTTCGACCTCATCGATCTCGCCGCCCGTTGTATCACGGCGCAGATGTTCACCGAGCCCGCCGCAGAAAACGGTCTCGCTTACGCTTCGCTCGGCCTCTTGTGCTTCGGCCCTTCCAAAGAACGCAATCCCGTCTGGGAACGTCTGGTGGAGGAAACCAAGATCCGGATCGATAAACAGCTCCTGCACCGCAGCGACTACGACAACCACTGGCAGGCGTTTAACATCGCGAAGGCCGTTGCCCGTTTCAGCTTCGGTCTCTCGAAGAAAGACGAAACCTCGCGCCTGATCGAACGTATGGTCGACCGCATCGACCAAACCAGCTCGAGCGGTTTCTTCGACGACGCGACCACTGGCTTCGGTGGTAATTTCAATTTGTACGGTGTGATGACGTTCGTCTTCGTTCGCTCCGCGTTGCAGCTGCACGCGAACAGCGGCGTTCGCGAACGCAAGCTTCCCACCCTTCGGACCTACGCCGAGAAATATATCAAAACTATGCCGGACTTGGTCCGCGCCGATGGCCTCGGTTGGGCCTTTGGCCGCGCAGCGGGCGCTTACGGCCAGATGCACTGTATCAGTTTGATTTTGCAGGGGCTCCGCGACAGCTGGATTGGCGACGATCAAAAGGCCAAATACTTCGATCTCCTTCGCCGTCTCTTCGTCTTTTTCTATCAGACCTACCTCGACCAAGAACACGGCTTCCTGGACTTGCGCGACGAAGAACGCACCGCGTATTCACATCACACGACACGGATGGCGAATTTCGACGCCGCTCGTTATCTCTGTCAGTGGTCTCGTCTGGCTAAAACGGTGCAAATGCCTTCGGGCGTGGCCAAGCCCGAGCCGGCCCGCACCTCGGGTCGCTTCGTCATTTTCGACAAGAGCAATCGCAAAGAACAGGGCCTGTTTCTCTATCGCGATGGCGAGAGCGGTCTGCACGCACAGATTCCTCTGATCAGTTCCGGGACCTCGTTGACCAGCGATTCCCTTCCCTTCCCCCATTGCCCGGGCGTGTTCGATTGGCCCAACAACGTCTATATGCCGATCATGCTCCCCGAGCTGACCTTCGGCGAAAATGTCACGTTGCCGGCCTTCTATGGAAAAAACTGTGTAACCGGTTTAGGACTACGCAACAGCTTCTACTTCCGCTACGAACAACCGGAGTTGATCAACACGAAAGAAGAGATCGTCAAAAATCTCGGTAGTGTGAAGGTCCAGTGGACGTTCTCCGGCTCCAAGATCAGCTGTGAGTTCGCTTACACCGTCAAACAGCAGGTGACGCTCGACAAGTTCCGCTACGTCCTCGCGATCGCCGCGCCGCACTCGAAATACCGCGTCATCGGTTCTTTCGGCCTCGGCCCGCAAGGTCATCGATGCACGGTGCAAAAGGACGATTTCCAAGCGGTCTGGCAGGAAACCGAGGTCGTGAGCCACGATCCGACCTACCGCACGAATTACGGCAAGATCCACTACCTCCAGCACCTGGTGCGCGACCATCCCTTGATCATGCGCCCGGGCAACGTCTATCGCCTCCTGGTCAACTTCGACCCCGACGTGGTTCAGCTCGATGGCTAGGCTGAGCGCGACGCGTCGCGCTCAGCAGGTAGGAAGTAACAAGTATCAAGTAACCGGTGACAGCGGCTTCGCTGGAGAGTGAATGTTTTTGGACCTGCGTCCCTGCCATTTGAATACACTCTCCGTGCTTATGTGACACCCACTGTCTGAACCGGTGTTACTTGTGACTTGATCACTTGGTACTTCCGTTCGGAGTTGTTACTCGTTCCCGCTGTTTACTTGATCCTTGGCACCTGACACTTGTTACTTGGCCGCAATCCCATGCTCTCCCGCCGCATCATTCCCTGCCTCGACGTGACCGCCGGTCGGGTGGTGAAAGGCGTAAAATTCCAAGAGCTGCGGGATGCCGGTGACCCTGTCTCCTGTGCGAAAGCGTACGATGCGCAGGGGGCCGACGAACTCATCTTCCTCGATATCACCGCCTCGAGCGACGAGCGGAAAATCATGCTCGATGTGGTCGCAGCCACCGCGGAGCAGTGCTTCATGCCGCTCACGGTCGGTGGCGGGCTGCGCTCGGTCGACGACATCGAACGGATGCTCAAAGCAGGTTCGGATAAGGTTTCTTTGAATACAGCGGCGATCAAGGCGCCTCAGTTGATCGCGGATGCGTCCCGGCGTTTTGGGAATCAATGCATCGTCCTCGCGATCGATGCCAAGCGGGAGCCCGACGGAAAATCCTGGCGCGTCTATACTCACGGTGGCCGCAACCCCACCGACCTCGATGCGGTGGCCTGGGCAAAGAAGGCGGTTTCTTTGGGCGCCGGCGAAATTTTACTCACTAGCATGGACCGCGACGGCACGGGTGTTGGATACGATATCGAGCTCACTCGCGCGGTGAGTGACGCGGTCGAAGTTCCGGTCATCGCCAGCGGCGGAGCCGGCACGCTCGAGCATTTTGCGGACGTTCTCGACCAGGGCCATGCCAGTGCCGTGCTCGCCGCGAGTCTCTTCCACTTCGGCACGTTTACCGTGCCTCAGGTCAAAGACTACTTGGCAACTCGCGCGATTCCGGTGCGGCGCTGAAGCGTCGAAGCAGGCGTACCTCCTCGACGCTTCGGGCGTCAGGTCAAATTCGGATCTCCGCGGAAGATCCGAAGCTCACATTTCAAATCTCCGCTTTCGAATCCGGCAGAGGCGCAGCCGCCGCCGATTTGACCGGCGAACCGACCAACACGCTCAATTGTTCCTGCACCTGCACAAAGAAGTCGGGGGTGAGTTCTCCCGCCGGAATTTCGAAAAGCTGCTTCGTTTTGATGTGTTCGAAAACGTTGCGATTCCCCGTCGCACTCCGTCCCTTGGGTCGCAAAACACGTTTCCGCTCCAGCATAAGGGCGAGGAATTGCACGAGCCGCGCGCTGTCCGATGACAGCTCAGTCGCAGGATCGGCCAAGGTGAGGAAAAGCGTTTCCGCGGTGAGTTTCAGTTCGCGTTCGGGATTTTCGTTCACCTTGCGCGGCTTGAAAACGTGAACCCACCGGCAGACCAAAACTCCCTCTGGGGTGAATCCCTGAGAAGCGGTTTCTTGAAGATCGTAGCGCACCACTTCACCGGTTTTGGCGCGTACTAGGTAGCTGGCTACACGGTTGCCCTCCACAAAGGGTTGGTTCGAGACGAAGCAGGCGGTGGCTAAGGGCTGAAGCTGCAGCAATTCCATGGGCACTTGTTTACTTGTCGTCGCTGCCGACGCTAGCCAATTTGCGGCACGCCCAATGAACGGACGTATCATTGCCATCGGTGACATCCACGGGTGCTACCAGGAATTCGCCGAACTTCTCGAGCGCGTCGCGCTCGCGAAAGACGACCAACTGGTCCTCCTGGGCGATTTGGTCAACCGTGGGCCCGATAGCAACAAGGTGATCGATCTGGCCAAAGCCAACCGCGCGCTCAGCCTCCTGGGAAATCATGAATTGCGGCTTCTCAACTACAAGAAGTCGGGCGACACCGCCTTCCTCAAGGAGACCGACGTCATGACCTACGAAAAGCTGCGGCCCGACGATTGGACGTATCTCGCGGCGATGCCTCTGACCCACTATATCGAGGAACTGAATACGGTCTTCGTCCACGGTGGCTTTCTGCCCGACGAGCCCTGGCAGAAACAGCCGGCTCAGGTCGTCACCCGTATCCAGGTCATTGATGCAAACGGTCGCCCGCAGAAACGCGCCGACTGCGAGGATTGTCCGGCCTGGGCCGACCTTTGGACCGGCCCGCCTTTCGTGGTTTACGGTCACACCCCGCGCTCTGAAATTTATAAGCTGAAGTGGTCCGTCGGGATCGACACCGCCTGCGTGATGGGTGGCTATCTCACCGCCTATATCCTCCCGGAAAAACGGTTCGTGCAAGTGAAGGCGAGAAAGCGTTATTATCCCTAGACGCCCGCTTTCCGGTCGTCTTACTTCCTTTATGGCCGACACGTTTGCACCCTTTGCTGGAGCGATGCTCCTCTGCCTCGATCTCCAGCCGGTTTTTCTCAAAGCGATCCAGGATCGCGAACGCCTTTTGAAACGCTGCGCCTTCGCCGTCAGCGCGGCCCAGGGCCTCGGGCTGCAGGTCGCCTTCACCGAACAACTGCCGCAGAAGCTCGGCGGAACCCAGCCCGAACTGATCGGCGTGGTGAAGGACCCCGTCCTGTATTCAAAAAGTACCTTCTCCGCCTTTGCGGACGACGGAATCAGCGATGCCATCAAAGCCGCAGACGTCGAGCACCTGATCCTCTGCGGGGTGGAGACGCCGATCTGTATTTACCAGACCGCGCTCGATGCGGTGGACAACAATCTTCAGGTCACGATCCTCTCGGACGCGATCGGCGCGCGTCGCGCAGAAGACGCCCAAATCTGCTTGGAATCCCTCGCCCGGCACAACGTCTACGTGTTGCCGTCCGAGACGGTATTTTATTCGTTGGTACAAGGTGCCCATCATCCTTTTTTCAAGGGCCTGACCGAGTTGGTGAAAAAGTATGGCTGAACCCATTCCCCACTCGCTCGTCCGCGACCTGAAGGCGCTGGAGAACGCGGCTGGCAGGGTCTTCGCCAGTGTGCTTCTGCTGCGAAAACTCACCACCAAGACCGCCTCGAATGGAAATTCTTTTTTGGGCATCGAGTTTGGCGATCGCACCGGGACGTTCACCTGCACGGTTTTCAACGATCATCCGCAATTCGAGTTGCTCCGCGGCCTAACCGAAGGCGTCGCGATTCGGATCGAGGGCCGCGTTGACCACTATCAAGGCCGCTTTTCGCCGAAGCTGGCTAAGATCACCGTGCTCACCGAAGGAGAGCTCGCCGCTCCTGGCCTGCTCGAGAACCTGGTCGAAGTTCCACCGGAAGATCCGGTCGCACTCTGGACTGAGTTCAATGGCTACATCGAGAGCATCCAACACGCCGAACTCCGCACCACCGTTCGCTATGTTTTCGACGAGATCGGAGAGACCTTTCGCCAATCTCCGGCCGCAGTCTCGATGCATCACGCTTATCGGCACGGGCTGCTCGAACACACCACGCACATGGCCCGCGCAGCCAAGGCGCTTTTTCCCATTTATCCGGAAGTCGATTCCGACCTAGCCATGGCCGGTATCCTGCTTCATGATACAGGAAAAACCATCGAGTACGAAGGCACCTTGGTCACGCGCCGCAGTCGCCGCGGGATGCTGCAGGGTCACGTGGTGCTCGGCTACCAGATTGTCCGCAAAGCCGGGTTGAAGGCGAAGTTGCCCTCCGAGTGCCTGGAGCGACTCGAGCACATCATCCTCAGCCACCAAGGGGAACCGGAATGGGGTGCCGCGGTGTATGCCGCCACCCCCGAAGCCGTTTTCGTTTCGATGGTCGACAACCTCGACGCCAAGATGGGCATGGTCCAACGGGCCCTGCGCCTCGGCGCCGAAACCGACGAATTTTCCGAACGGCTTCCAGGCCTCAGTTCGCAGTTGCTCCTCCGCAAGCTCACCTTACGGCCGGCAACCGGCGACCTCTTCAAAACCGAGCCCACCTCACCGCCCGCGGCTGAACCACCGCCTTAAGAATACTTCCGTCGCCGGACAGTCCACCGCCGTGTCCGTCTGGTCTCCTTTGGCTCTCAAGACCAGTCGTCCGATTTTCCGAAATTGCCTGGTTGTAGCCGGGGGCGCCGACCCCGGGGATTTGCTGGGCTGTAGCTCTCAATCCCCGGGGTCGGCGCCCCCGGCTACAACTCCGAATCCGCGGATCGGTGAAAAGCGTATCTGCGCGAAGAAGCGCGGCGTTGCGCCATGTCGCGGACCCACTTTCGTCTGTGAACCGTCTTAAATCGCGGTCAGCTTCGCACCACCGGCGAGCAACTTCTCGCGCATCACGAGCGGGTCTTGCGCTTTCTCCAGCGCTTCGTCCGCACTGATCAACTCGCGGTTGAAGAGATTCATCAAATGCGAGTCCATCGTGATCATCCCGAGGTTCGCCCCGGTTTGGATGTCGGAGGTGATACGGAAGGTCTTGTTCTCGCGGATGAGGGACTGAATCGAGGTGGTCGAAATCATGATCTCAAACCCAGCGATCCGACCGCCGCCGATCTTTTTGCACAGTACCTGGGAAATGACCGCCTGCACCGAGGACGCGAGCTGGGTCCGAATCATTTCCTTCATCGTCGCCGGAAAGGCGTCGACGATACGATCGATGGTTTTGGGAGCGCTGTTGGTGTGCAGCGTGGCGAAGACCAAGTGCCCCGTCTCAGCAGCGCTGATCGCGGCCTCAATCGTTTCCAAATCGCGCATTTCACCGACCAGAATGATATCCGGGTCTTGACGGAGAGCGCGGCGAATCGCTTCCGAAAAACTGGGGACGTCCACCCCGATCTCGCGCTGCGTGACTATACAGCGCTTGTGGGGATGATAATATTCAATCGGGTCCTCGATCGTAATAATATGTCCGTCGCGCTGTTCGTTAATATAATTGATCATCGACGCCAAGGTGGTCGATTTACCCGAACCGGTCGGACCCGTGACCAAGATCAAACCGCGCGGACGATAGAGCAGCTCCTTCACTTTATCCGGCAGTCCAATATCGCGCAGACCGAACATGCGATTCGGAATCTGGCGGAGCACCAGCCCGTAGTTGCCCTTCGATTTGAGAACACTGACGCGGAACCGAGCTTTATCGAGAAAAGCGAAACCAAAGTCGGTACCACCGTTCAGCTTCACGTTTTGCTGATGGTTGTCCGGGGTGATGGACAGCATCAGCTTTTCGGTGTCGCCCGGCGTGAGCTCCGCCCCCTCGATGGGCACCATGCTCCCACTGATGCGGAGCGTAGGCGGTTGTCCAACTTGGCAGTGGAGATCGGAGGCGTTTTGATCGACCACCAACTCCAACAGATCATTCATCTCGTAACTCATGGGGGCGTTTTTTTCCTATCACATGCCCCCGATGTCACCTTGGCGATGAACGAGTTCGGTAACCGGTTGGATTTACGCCGGATTTACCGGACGGCGCAGCAAGCGAGGGAATAGGAATAAGGGACAGACGGATAAGGGAGGAGTGAGTCGGCTCTGAAGTTTAGCCCCTCACTCCCTCATTCCCGTTTCCCTCAATCCCTGCGCACGGCGCCAGCGCTCACCGATTCAAGGCCATGAGGAACTCGGCGTTGGTCTTGGTCTTTTTCAGGCGATTGAGCAGCATCTCCATCGCTTCAATCGGCGGGATTCCCTGCATCGCGCGGCGCAGGCCGTGGATGCGCACCATTTCTTCCGGATGATAGATCAGTTCTTCCTTACGCGTCCCGGAACGATCCATATTGATCGCGGGGAAGATACGCTTGTCGACCAAGCCACGATCAAGGTGGAGCTCCATGTTACCGGTGCCCTTGAACTCCTCGAAAATGACTTCGTCCATCCGGCTGCCCGTATCGATAAGGGCGGTGGCCATGATGGTGAGACTTCCGCCGTCCTCGATGTTGCGCGCGGCTCCGAAAAAGCGCTTCGGCCGCTGGAGCGCGGTCGCTTCCATACCGCCGGACATGATTTTGCCGCTATTTGAGGCCAAGGCGTTGTAGGCGCGCGCGAGACGAGTGATGGAGTCGAGCAGGATAACGACGTGTTGACCCATCTCGACCAATCGCCGCGCCTTTTCGCCAACCATTTCGGCGCAATGCACGTGACTCTCCGGTGACTCGTCGAAGGTGGAACTGACCACTTCGCCGCGAGTGTGGCGTTTGAAGTCCGTCACTTCTTCCGGACGTTCGTCAATCAACAGTAGGATTAATTTCACTTCCGGAAAATTTTCCGAAATCGAATTGGCCATGTTCTGCAGGAGAACGGTTTTGCCGGTGCGCGGAGGAGCCACGATCACACCGCGTTGGCCGAAGCCGATCGGCGTCAAAATGTCCACCGCGCGCATCGAGACGTCTTTGTGGATCTCAGGCGCTTCCAGCAAAATACGCTTCAGCGGATAATACGGGATCAAGTCCTCGAAGGGCTTTACCTTCGAAATCTCGTCCGGCGGCAGGCCCATCACACTGTTGATTTGAACCACCGAGGGACAGCGTTCTCCGTCGCGCGGTGCCTCGAGCAAGGCTTCGACCAGGTGGCCTCGCTTCAGCCCGTAATGGCGAATCAGGCTCTCTGGGATGTAAGCATCCTCCGGATACAGGCGGTAGTTCACCGCCTCATGAACAATGAAGCCGTGGCCTCGGTCGGTCAGGTCGATCCAGCCCCGGTCGATGATCGGTCGTTTGGTTTCGACCGCGTTTTTGAAAAACTGGGAAAGCAGCTGCTTGCGGTTCGGCGCCCCATCGAAGGAGACACCCATGCGCCGCGCGAGGGCGGTGAGATCGCCGAGATTGAGTGCGTAAAGCTGGTCGATCGCGAGCGGTTCGCCCGTGCCTGAACTGATCTCGTCCGCCCGTGCCTTCAGCGCAGCCAGATCCGCAAAACGCTCCGGCGACGGCAAGTCTCCATAAACTGGATTCAGGTTCGGAGGAGGCGGTTGAGCCGGATGTTGAGGAGCACGCTCGGGTCCACCGCCAGCACCCCCGCCGCCGCCGGGCTGCCAAGGGCCGCCATGCTTGCCCCGCTTCCGCTTGTTCCGCTTATCCCGTTTCCAGAAAGGCTCGTTTTGATCGCCGCCACCATGACCGCCACCATGCGCACCGTGGCCTCCACCGCCACCGTGGCCGCCGTGACGCTGCTGACCGCCGCCATGGCCCCCGCTGGGAGCATGATGCGCCGGAGCAGGCGAAGCCGCCGGGGCATCGGTGTCTGACGCCACGGAACGACTGTCATGATTAGCCTGCGAATCGCTCACGGGTTCCGGAGCCGGTGCGGGTTCACTCTCCTCGGGGCGTCGGGGGGAAAAAGTCGGGCGTTCCGGTGGAGCACCATTGGAACGTTCCTCTGCGCGCTCTTGACGTTCCTCCCGTTCGCGAACGGGTTCGGGCGAGGGCGAGCGATCGGGCTCCGGGAGGGGCGCGCTCTCGAAAGGCAGTTCGGGCGCCGAGGTGGGGGCTTCGGCGGCCGCAGCTTTGCCTTTGCGAGGCTTGGTCGCGGAGGTGCGCGAACGCGTGCGCGTTTTCTTTTTAGCGCCGGCAGCCGCACCACTGGAGGGCGACTCGTCTGCGCCAGATTTCTCGGATTCGTCCATAGATAAAATTACAAAGTACTACGATTGATAAACCAACCCCACCTCACCCCATCTGGCCGAGACGCCGAGCGTCAGCGGCGAGCGCCAAGCTTATCGACCAACACCGCGATTTGGTCGCGGAGGAAAGTCGGTGAGCCGTCGTTCAACAGCACAAAATCAGCTAATTCTAATTTCTGCGCCAAGGGTAATTGCTTGGAGATTCGTTGCTCGGCAAGCGCATGAGACATACCGCGCTCTGCAAGCCGGGCCAATTGATGAGCTGAGGTTGTGGCTACGCAGATCGTGAAATCAAACCAATTTTCCAGGCGTTTTTCGAAGAGCAACGGGACCTCGAAGACCCAAGGTTGCTCAGATCGTTCCGCCAGCAATCCTCGCCAGTGAGCAAAAAGTCGCGGATGTAAGAGGTTCTCCAGCCAACGAAGTTCAGCCTCATCCGCAAAAACCGCTTGGGCCAACCCACTTCGATTGACCGTGCCATCCGCGAGAAGTACGCGGGTCGGTCCAAAACGTTCAGCGATGGCGCGGACCACTTCCGGCTCGGTCAAAACCACCCGCCGAATGACCTCGTCCGCATCGGACCGCCGGAATCCTATCTCTTCAAAAATGCGAGCGGCGGTCGACTTGCCGCAACCCATGCTACCTGTGAGTCCGAGTACCATGTACGAAGTGTAAAATCGACGGAGATTGGGCTTGCGGGACTTTGGCGCAAATCATTAGTCACTCGGCGGCTCGCTCCTCTCTGGTTTATGCTTCGTCAGGCCAGTCCGGATCGCCCAAGCATGTCCCCACCGTTTGACACGATCGACGTTTCTGCGACCGCCCGGGCCACCTGTGCCGCGTTCTCCGGTATGTTTCCGGGAATGCTGCCGGAGATGGCGGTCAAGGTCTTCAACGACGTCGAAGCGATGTTCACCGGGCGTTACCTGGATTATCAGCCGATCGATACGCCGTATCATGATCTTGAACACACCCTGCGCGTCACGTTGTGTTTTGTTAAGATCTTCGAAGGTCGCCACCACGCCGGGATCGAGCCGCGCATTTCCCCGCGTCAATTCGAACTCGGAATCGCCGCCGCACTGCTCCACGACACCGGTTATTTAAAATTGCGTTCCGATTTGGAGGGCACAGGCGCCAAATACACCTTCACCCACGTTCTTCGCAGCTGCTCGGTCGCATCGTCCTACCTGCCCACAGTCGGCGTGTCGCTCGACGAGCTCGATGGCGTGCTCGGCGCCATCCGCTGCACCAATTCGAGCACGCAGATTCGCCGTCTCCATTTTCAACATCCGATCGAAGGTATCGTGGGCTGCGCGGTCGCCACCGCCGATTACCTCGGGCAAATGTCCGCTCCCGATTACTTGGCCGAATTGCCGCTCCTTTTCGCCGAGTTCGAGGAGTCGGACAACTTCGCCGGCGTTCCCGCCTCTCAGCGGCTCTTTCGTTCCGTCGACGAACTGATCGAAAAAACTCCGCACTTCTGGCGCACGTCAGTCCTTCCGAAATTAGATAACGAACTGCTCGGGCTCTTCCGCTTCCTAGCCGACCCGTATCCAGAAGGTCCCAACGCCTACATCCAGGCGATCGATCACAACGTCGCGATGATCACCGCCGAAGCCGCCCGGCGGAGCAGTCAGCCTCCGCTGTAAAGCCGCTTGCGATCGCCTGGTGTCGGCGAACCCCGTGCACCTCTGCGCGAAGAACCCGACTCAAGGAGCGCCTGCACGAGGGCAGCGCGGCCTCTCTCCTCAGCTCCATCCCGTGCACCTTCCCGCCAATGGAGGAAATTTAAATTTTTAAAATAGGTCTATTGACAATCTTTTATAACTTTTAAATCTTGCCTGGATGGAAGGCGAGATGGCGGCGCAGGTAAGACACGAGCACGACGCGATTTTTTGGCAAAACGCGTCTCACGCGAGACATGAGCCTTGCGGTTCACCGCGTCCCTGCCCGGCGTGGCCATTTTGCCAGAAAGGGCTTCAGGGATGCTAGCCACCATCTTCTCTGCTGCTCTCCAGGGGATCGAGGCCGAGCTCGTGTATGTAGAAGTGAATACAGGGGAAAGCGGCGACCCTAAGCTTATCCTTGTCGGTCTGCCGGACACCGCGGTCAAAGAATCCAACGACCGCGTTATGTCCGCCCTCGGAAACACCGGCTTCAAAAAACCTCGTACCCGCACCACGATCAATCTCGCCCCGGGCAATATCCGCAAAGAGGGCCCGATCTACGACCTTCCTATTGCCCTCGGAATTCTCGTAGCGACGGCACAACTACGGGCCGAGCAGTTGGCTGACTACCTGATTGTGGGCGAACTCAGTCTCTCTGGGGCCACCCGCCCTGTGCGCGGCGCCTTGGCCATGGCTTGTCTGGCCAAAGCGCTCGGCAAACGTGGCATCCTCCTGCCCGCAATCTCAGCTCAAGAAGCCGCGTTGGTCGCGGGCATCGAGGTCTACGCCATCCCCACCCTCGACCACGCCTTTCGTTTTCTTTCGGGCGAACTTTTGCTTACCCCCGAGTCGAGCACGCCTTTCGATGCCGCACGCCTTGCCGCGCCCGAAGGCCACGGAGATTTTCACGAAATCAAGGGCCAACACGCACTGCGACGTGCAGTCGAGGTCGCCGCCGCCGGCGGTCACAATCTCCTCATGATTGGGCCGCCGGGATCCGGAAAATCCATGATCGCCAAACGGATTCCAACCATTTTGCCCTCCCCCACGCTCGACGAGTCGCTCGAGGTGCTGAGCATTCACTCCGCCGCCGGACAGACCCTCTCGGGCCGCGCGATTTTTGGTCAACGGCCGGTTCGCAGCCCACACCACACCATTTCCGATGTTGGCCTCCTGGGCGGTGGCAGCATTCCCGGACCGGGCGAAATTTCTCTCGCGCACAACGGCGTGCTTTTTCTCGACGAGTTGCCGGAATTCAAACGCTCCGCCCTCGAAGTCCTCCGCCAGCCGTTGGAAGACGGCCACGTCACGATCTCGCGTAGTGCCGGGAAAATTACGCTTCCGTGCTGCTTCATGCTCGTGGCCGCGATGAACCCGTGCCCCTGTGGTTATTTAGGGGATACGAAGCACGAATGCCGTTGCACCCCGACCCACATCCAACGCTATCGATCCCGGATCAGCGGTCCCCTGCTCGACCGGATCGACATTCACATTGATGCTCCGGCGCTCTCAATTGCAGAGTTGCGCAACGACAAACCCGGCGAGGATTCCGCGGCCTTGCGGACCCGGGTGCAGGCAGCCCGCGATCGCCAGCATGCCCGCTTCCGCGGGACCAAAAGCACGGCCAACGCGCGGATGAGCCACGCGCAAATCCGCAAGTATTGCGCGTTGGACGCTTCTCTCGGCGACCTGCTGCAACACGCGATGGAAGAGCTCTCCCTCTCCGCCCGGGCATACGACCGCATCCTCAAAGTTGCACGCACCATCGCCGACCTGGCCGACTCAGAAAAAATCGGCTCGAACCACCTCCTCGAAGCCATCCAATACCGCGCCCTCGACCGAAACGTGTTTTATTGAAAATGAAAAAGACCGATGTGGGCTGCGAAGTACCTCAATGACAGGAAGCGTCGATTGCCGAGCTTCCGTCAACAGCCGTGGGTGGTAATAGATATTTGTACTCCCTAAAAAATTGAACTTTTGAATTACCGTCAACCGTCGGCTGAGCCGCTTTGATCACCACTCGATCTTCCAAATATCTTTTTTGTCTTTTAATACTGGATACCGAAGTCGCGCCTGAGTGAAAATATATCCCGCTCCAGTGCGGCGGCATATTCCAAGATAAGAGAGGCACGATTAATCGGCTCTTCCCGTCGTGTTACCACCGTGATCGATTGATGGCCAAACAGACCTCGCGGTAGGATCGTTTCCACCTTGAAAAATTTTTCCAGCAGGGCCTTCCAATACGGCGTCGAGTAAAAGGTGCCCATCGCGGCGCCACCTTCGGCTGACCCTCTTCCTGTCACGTACTTTCCATCCAACGTCGCTGCGCTCGGGATCTGTCCTTTCCCCTGCATTTCATAAAAAAGCGTGTCGTCCTGATAGGTGATAAAAGCGCGGCCGGACGGGCTTAAAAGACGTCGCACTTCACTTAACCAGAATTCGGTCGTCGCGTCTAAATGGGTGAAAACAGACACGACGGTGATAAGATCGAATCGCCCGCTATTTATGTCGAGCGTGCTAGAGACAAACCTTGCTCGTGCGTCCGGAATCAGGCGGGCAGCCCAGTGGAGCATCATCGGGTCAATATCAAAGCCGGTGATCTCCGCTTCGGGCGCGCGGCTTAAAAGATGAAGGATCACCCGCCCCAAGCCTGAGCCAAAGTCCAATATCTGTTGATCTGACCCGAGCGGTTTTACCCCTGCAACGCGGAGGCTCTCCTCGATTCCACCCGCGATACAAGATCCAATGTATTTGAAGCCGCCCTCCGTCGCGTCTCCATTGACTTTTGTGACCAAGTTCCTCGGCACTTCGGCAAATACTCGGGAGAATTCGTTCATGACGATTACCCATGACCACCGACCGGCTAATACCCTCTACCGCCGCACAGCGATCAATCGGTCCTTTGCCGGGCGGAGGATTGGACGAGCTTCACTGCCGCTCCTACGCTGTGTGGAAGTTAATGCTACAACGGTGACCTGAGGTCCAACGTCGGCTAAAGCGGAATCAAAAATTGCATTTGGGGCCCAGCCCCTGTTCCCCGCCCTTTCGAGATTTTCGCCACGTGTCAGTCACCTCACGTGGCGCAATACCAAAAGATCCGCTTAAGGCAAAGTGATCACTTTTCCGTCCGCTTTGCGAACGGAGAGCGTTTCCTTGCCCGTTTTTAGCACGAGTTTAGTATAATCTTCCCCCGCGACTGGCTTGAGGCTTTTGATATATTTATTCTCGCCCACCAGGTCTTGATACGTCGCGGTGCTTTTGCCGGTCTCGAGCATGAACTGCTGACCCGCCGCGCGATATTGGCGCAAGTTATTCTGGATCGTTTTATCCATTGAGCTGACGCGGACTTTCTGAAAAGCGGGGATCGCCATGGCCGCGAGCAGGCCGACGGTGACCGGATTGGCCATGAATGCCATCGCCACATCTTGCTTCAATGATTTGTGCCAGACGGATTGCACTAATATACCATCCGCTTGATTGGTCCGCACGCTGATCAGCGGTCGATCGATCTTGGGTAGCTCGTTGCTCCAGCCGTCAAGGATAAGTTTCGTCTCCGGCTCCCGATCTCGGATCGCAGTGAGCACCTCGCGCAATTGATCAAAAAAGCGAGGGGTGACATAACTCACGCCATTGCCCTCGTGGCCAGTGAGAGCAAGTGCGGCCTTGAAATCGGCCTGCTCATCCAGCCCGCTGACACGACTTAAACATTCATTGAGAAACATTCGATTGTTAGCCAAAACCACCGCCGTGCCGTCGATTGCAAAGACGGGTTGTAACGATTTTCCCGCTACAGGCTCTTGCATCTCGTAAAGGGTGCGGCCCGAATCCACGGTTTTATGCAAGCTAGGCAGAGCGGCGAGCGCGGCTTCGAGCGACTCGCCCACGCCATCGAGTCGAACCATAAAAGAAACTCCCGGGAGTTTGAGCTCGGTCTTCCCCGGGATCGTCAATGTCTCCTCAGGGTCCACCCGGCCGACGAAGGTGAAACGCCCAGTGAGGTGTTGAATCACGTCATAGGGGACAATGCCGTCCGGGGTCTTCTTCTGCAGCTCCGACTCTATCGTTTTCACCCAACTATCACCACCGATTTTGGCCAGGACTTGCTTCAAAGCCGTATAAGCAGCGGGGATTTCAATATCGGTTTCGAAGAACAGATCCGCGTTGGCGGGCGCATAATGGGCCTCGGTGAATGCATGGGCTGCGCCGCCGAAGGCCAACAACAGACCATGACGCTCATTTGGAGTATATAAAAACGTCCGATTGCGGTATCCGGTCGAGGTCCTGACGGAGCTAAAACCGATCGCTTTCACGTCGGTCAGTCCGAGCGTGCCTAAGAGAGGTCCGTAATCTTGTTTCAGCATCGCCAGTTCCGGCTGAAGTGCCGCGAGACGACCGGCCAATTCGTTCAGGCCCGCACCCAATTTTTCCACATCGCCATCGACGTCGACGTATCCATAAAGCACGCCACCCAAGTCCAAATGACGATTGACGGCGGCGAAGTGAGCGCTGCGTTCGGCAGATTGAACCAGCGGGACCGACGCGGTTTCAGCCGCGACACTGGCCGACCGCGCGGATAACAGGAGAACGGCGGAGAGCACCGGAAAAAGAAGAGTTCGCATGGTGAATGTCTTCTATCATTTCCAACCCAGCCGACAAGTATTCGGTTGCTTGCGACAGGGCTTTCTCGAGCCCAGAACGTTGCGCCGATCGGTTTTACATCCAATTTTCTCCTCTTCCGAATACCCACAACGGAGCAGAACCGTCCTTTATATTTATTGCGCGTGCTTCATCGCTCCGCTCGCGTCACTACAGGTAACATCTCGCACGATCCCGGTGCGATCGACCTCAGGGCGCCAGAGGCCCGCCTGACTTGAGCTCACTGCCCTGCCTGATGAACGACCGATTTTAAATCCACGAGCTCAGCATCGTCAGCGTCCACCCGAAGTACGGCGGGGCGTTCGTCGGCCCGGTCCAAACTCAACTCCAGGCCGCTGATTTTGATTCCGTAGGCGTGCCGCAAATACACCCCGTAGGCCGGCATGATGTCTCCAAACATCTTCACTTCCGGATAGGCCTGCTCCTTCTCCGGCAGCACGACCTTCGCTTGCTCGGCCGTCCCTCCTCCGGGGAGTTTAATTCGAATCTGGTCCAGGCGCACATTCTTCACCGGGTGATCGGGTATTCCGGTGATCACTACACCGATTTGATTCGAGTTTTCGGCCTGCAGGCGATGGATCTCCAGATCGTCAATCGTGCCCACCGGGCGTCGGCGGTCGTCGGCCCGAAAGGTTCTCAGCCGGGCGCCGAGACGGATAAAAACGGGCACGCGCACCTCCCGCATCTGAATATCCGCGATTCGCACCTGGCTCAGATTCGCGCCGTCGACCGAAAGCAATTTGATTCCTCCGAGGCCCGCGCCGAGGATTTCACAGTGCTCGATTTGGATGTCGGTGAAATCTCCGAGCGATTCGGTGCCGAGCTTGAGCGTGGCGCAGCTGCTTTTCAGACGGCAGCCGTCCACGCGCACGTGGCGACAGGGTAACGCGCTGGTGGTTTTCAAACAGATCGCGTCGTCCCCCGTATCGATATCGCAGTTCTGGATACGCACGTCTTCACACGAATCGATGTCGATCCCATCGTTGTTACTCAGTCCTCGGCTGCGGATCGTGACGTGGTCGACCGCGACGTCTTTCGATTGAAACAAATGCATGGTCCAGGCCCCGGATGAGCGCAGCGACGTGTCGCTCACTCTCACGCCGGTGCACCGCACCCAACGAACCAAGAATGGCCGTTTGAGGTATTTTCCTTGGGCGGCGGCGAGTTCTTTTCCGCGTCCATCGATCGTCCCCGCTCCGTCAATACCGACGCGGTGAGCATCGACCGCGACGATCAGGGCATAACCGAGCTCCGCCCCCGTCCCATCTTTGAACGGATCCACGTTGCGATAATCGTCCGCCTGAGTGCTGCCGAGCAAGGTTGCTTCTCGATCGAGATGGAGGACGACGTTGTCCTTCAATTGAAGCGTCCCGGTCACATAACGGCCTGCTTCAAGGACCACCGCGCCGCCGCCTTTTTCACTGCACGCGTCGATCGCCCGCTGGAGTGCCGCCGTATTCAACGTGGCTCCATCACCAACCGCACCGAAATCGCGGGCGCGAAGGTCGGTCGCTGCGCGGCCGGAGGTAAGAACGGCAGAGATCAAAATCAGGCCGAATGCCAAACGGCGAAGCGGGTCAGAAATAGAAATTATGGGGCACATGAATAAAATTCGGCCGGTCTCGTAAGAAATTCCGCCACTTCTGCGTTAAGTCTGCGTCAGACTTCCTTGAAACCCCGTCATACCTCACACGGCAACTTAATCCCTGCTCAAACGTACGAGCCATCCTCCACTCGTATTCTTTGTTCAGGATGGTTTGAATAATGATGTAACTTTCTTCGCTTAGCGGGTGTAGTAGGTAGAGAGCAGCCACTTTCTCCTCGCCGCGTTGAACCCATCGCCCCCTCCACTTCCGGTTGCAAAAGCCGGGTCACAACCCAGTTCATGCGCCTCGATCATCGAGGCGCATGGGCTGTGCAAATTTTATGGTTCGCAGCGTGCCTTGTCCGAGGTGAACCTGCAGGTCCCACCGGGCACGATCGGCCTGCTTGGTCCGAATGGCGCGGGGAAAAGCACCTTTATAAAATGTCTCCTAAATTTGGAGACGCCTACGTCGGGCCGGGCGACGGTGCTCGGTCGCGACATTCGCGCCCATCACCGTGCGTCGCGGGAACGCGTCGGCTACAGTCCGGAACAGGATTGTCACATTCCCGGGATGGCCGGCTGCGAATACGTCACCTACTGTGGTCAACTTTCCGGCATGTCCTTCCGGAAGGCGCGTCAACGCGCTCACGAAATCCTCGATCTGGTCGGCATGGGCCAGGAGCGGTATCGAAAAGTGGATACATACTCCACCGGCATGCGGCAACGGGCCAAGCTCGCCCAGGCCTTGGTTCACGACCCCGAGGTGATTTTTCTCGACGAACCGACCAACGGTCTCGATCCGTCCGGTCGAGAACACATCCTGCGGCTGATCGGCTCGCTCTGGAAAGACTTTGGAATCAGCGTCGTGATGTCCTCGCATTTATTGAACGACGTCGAGCGGGTCTGCGATCGCGTTATCATCATCGCGGGCGGCCGCGTGCTGGAACACGACAGCATCGAAACTTTAAAAAATCGCCATCGTCGCACGGTGGAATTGGCCCCGATGGCTGAGACCGAACGGTTTCAGGCCGTGCTCGCGGCCGCGCGCGTGCCCTACGAGCGTCTTTCGAATGGAAAACTGCGGGTCGAGTCCGCATCCGAGTCGGTGGAATGGATCCTCGCTTTGATGCGCGATCATCAGCTTCCACCCGCCGAGGTGGTTTTAAATCCCAACGCTCTGCACGAGCTTTTTCTCAAATCCCTCGCGGCCGCCCATGGAAACCAGCCTTGATTTCAGCCGCTGGCGAGAGAAGCCCAACGGCGTCGCCTACCGACGTTGGGTTATTGTTTCGACCGGCCTCAACCAAGTGTTGCGCACGCGTTTTTTCCGCGCGCTGCTGATCGGCGCCTGGGCGGCAGGTCTCTTGATCGCGGTGAGCGTCTTCTGCTTCAGCCAGTCTCTGGCCACCGGAGGGTGGCTCGAAACCTGGGCGGCCAATTTAGGTCCCCGGCCGGCCGCCGTGGCCAAAGCGCTCGGCGCGGTGGTGCTGATGTATCCGGACCTCTGTATCCGAGCGCTCTATACGTCACTTTTCTGGCTGCAGTCCTTTGCCGCGCTCTGGATTAGCTTGGTCGCCCTGACGGTTCTCGTGCCCCAGCTCATCACGCGCGATCGCGCGAGCAACGCGTTGACCATTTATCTTTCGCGACCGCTGACTTCGACCGATTATTTGATCGGGAAATTGGGTATCATCCTCGGGGTGGTCGCCCTCTTTTGGACAGGTCCCCTGCTCTGCGGCTGGATCTTGAGCCTGATGGTCTCGCCGGGCCGCGACTTTCTCCTGTATTCACTTTCTCCCGTCGGCCACGCCCTGGCGTTCAACGCGATCGGTCTGGTTGCGCTGGCCTGCATTGCGTTGGGCGTTTCCGCCCTGAGTAAAAGCTCGCGGAACACGGTGTTGATTTGGATGGGGCTCTGGGTCATTGCCGCCACCGTGGCGGGTCTGCCGCACGCGCCCAGCTGGATCCAACGCGCCAGCTTCAGCCGCGATCTCGCGGAGCTTCGTCAGGAGGCCTTCCGGCTGGATACCGCGCTCCTGGAGGCGGTGGAAACGCTGCCCCTGATCGACCGGAGCTTCACTCGAAATCTGGCCGAAGTGGGCCGGAAAGCCGCTCCGGTCGACACCGCAGGAGCGGCGGGCGGACTGGCCGCCTTGGTCGTCCTCTCCTCCGTGGTATTCTTCAAAAAACTACGTCCGGAATGAACCCCATCGTCCAAGCAGAAGGGCTCAGCCGATTCTACGGCGTTGTTCTCGGGCTGAACAACGTCAGTTTCAGTATTCGCCCCGGCATTACCGGAGTGATCGGGCCCAACGGCGCGGGCAAAACCACCTTGTTTCGCCTGCTCACTGGCCAGATCAAGCCAAGTTCCGGCAGCCTGCGCGTCTTTGGCGAAGAGCCGTGGAACCAACCGTCGGTCCAGGCGCGGCTCGCCTATTGTCCGGAAAGCGAAGCGGTGCCTCCGGGGCTTCGTCCGATGGAATGGCTGATCGGCCTGGGCATGATTTCGGGCCTGTCCGCCGCCGAAGCCAAACGACGCAGCAACGAGGTGCTCAATCGGGTCAAACTTCCCGCCGAACACTGGAAGAAGCGCATCACCGTCCTCTCAAAAGGCATGAAGCAGCGGGTGAAATTGGCACAGTGCCTCCTGCATGAGCCTGCCTTGGTCATTCTGGACGAGCCGATGAACGGTCTCGATCCCATGGGCCGCGAAGACTTCGGCAATGTTCTACGGCAACTGGCGCGCGACGGCACCAGTATTCTGATCTCCAGCCACATTCTCCACGATCTCGAAGCGCTCTGCGCCGAGTTTATCCTCCTGCGCTGGGGCCGCATCCCACGCTGGAACCAGGACGCCGCCTCGCCGGAGGCACGAAAACGTTGGCCAGAGTCGACCACCTTCCGCTGCGCCTCGCCGGACCGGCTGGCGCGCTACTTCTTCGACCACCATCTGGTTCGAGGCTGTGATGTCGAGGCGGATACGGGCATCCTCCACGTGCGCTGGAACCAGCCGGAAAAATTTTACGGAGACTTTCACCGGCTGCTGCTCGACAGCGGCGTCACCATTTTTGAAATACGCAGCACCAGTTCTTTTCTGGAGAACGCGATTGAACCCGCGGTCCGCGCATGATCTCCCCCGCCGCTCCCACCTTCCCGCCTCCCCGGGTCGCCCCGAATCTTTCGCACGCCTTCGGTGGCGTGGTGCGCCTCGCGCTTTACCGCTTCGCTTCGCCCAGCCAATGGCTCTGGACGGCAGGTACCCTGCTGCTCGTCGCCGTCCTGGCTGAAACCGGAACGCGGTCGGGCGACCGCAATGACTTTTTGGGTTGGAGCACTGAGTTTTATATCGCGTTTTTTCTGCCCGCCCTCGCCTTCCTCTCCGGCGGCGGCGCGATTCGCGACGAGATGAAAGGGAACGCGGTCGACTACATTCTGACCCGGCCGGTGCCACGCTGGGCGTATTTGATTTTCCGTTACGTCGGGCAGTGGGTTTGCGTCCAGCTCAGTTATCTTCCGATTTTTGCGGTTCTCGCCGGCGTGGGACTCTATCGTCAGATTCCCGATCTTGGCTCCGCTCTGCCCGTCCTCTTTCTGGCTCAATCCCTGGCCATCACCGGTTTCCTCGCGCTCGGGTTTCTTTGTGGCGTGCTCACCTCGCGCTATGTCGTGGTGGGCTTGATCTACGGCGGAATCGTCGAACTCGGCTTTGGGCGCATTCCGGTTCAGCTCAGCGAGCTTTCAATGACGCACCAGTTTCGCCAGCTCCTGCACATTCTTCCTGCCCATCAGCCGGTCGTGCTCGTCGCCGCCCAAACCAGCGCGGTGATCATCGGATTGACCGTTGGGATGGTGATTCTCGCCGCGGCCGTCTTCGGACAGCGCGAGCTGGCGGGGGCGCGCTCGGGCGAGACCTGAGCGGCCCACTCAATACCTGTAACCTCCGGGCGGTTTTCGGTGAACTATAGGGCAGACGCACCCAATTTCATGAACAAACTCCTCCGCCCCCTCGCCCTTTTCTGCCTGCCCGTCCTTCCTTCCCCTTTGACCCATGCGGCCTTTTCTCCCGCGATCGTCGCGGCCGATTCTCGGTGGGTCATTCACGTGGATTTTAATACCCTTCGCGAAACCGCTCCGGGTCAAAAGCTCCTCGCCGCCTTCACCGCCGCACAACCCGGTCTGCTCAACGGCAACGTCAAACTCGATCTCCAGAAGGTGCTCGCGACGGTCGGTTCGCTGACCGCTTATGGCTCCAATTTTTCTCAGGACCCCAAGTCGATCGACGGCACCGTCGTGGTTCAGGGCACGGTTGATCTGAGGAAGATCGCCGAAGGTTTGGTGGCCGAAGCCACCGTGTCCCATCCCGAGAACATCGTCGAAATCAAAGACCTTCCTTTTGAAGCGTATTCAGTGAGCAACCACGGCGATCCCGCAACCTCCTTGATCGTGGGCTTTCCGAAAGAGCCGATCATCCTGGTCAGCAAATCCCGTCCGCATCTGCTGCGCGCCTACGATGTGTTTCGAGGAAAAGCGGCCTCCCTGACCTCCGGCTCCTCCGAACTGGGCACCCTCATTCCGAAAGACCCGCACGCCTATCTCACTGCCGCGAGCGTGATTCCTTCCGACGACGCGTTTCCCAAAAATGCGCCTCAAGCCCGCATTCTTCGGATGGCCAGTTCGGGATCCGTGACGGTGGGTGAAAACAAAGACCTGACTTACGCTCATCTTCAACTCATCGCCTCTTCCTCCGAAATGGCGGACAAGCTGATGAAGATCGTCCAAGGGATGACCGCGATGCTTTCGCTGACCGAAACGAGCGACAAGCAACTCGAGGAGTTTACTAAATCCGTCACGGTCGAGCGTCACGACAACGCGGTCCAGCTGAGCATGGCATACTCGAGCGCACGGCTGGCCCAGATGCTCGAATCGCTCCACGACGAACACCCGCGACTCTCGGTCGTTGCGCCCCCGGTCGAAGACAAGAAAATCGCCTCGTGGACGGCAGAGCCCAAAGTCGAGACGACGGATGGCAAAACCTCGACACGCGTGGTGACCCGCACGATCGAACACGTGAAATTGTTCAACGGTACCACCCTCATCCTCTCGGTCCGCCGCCAGAACCCGGGCAAGGGAGGACCTGGGCGTATCGACTTTGTGGAGATCGTGGGCGAGGCCCCTGGCTCGAGCCCGCTTCACTTCGAAGCCGAATCGTTGCGGTTCACCGGTTATCGGCCGGAGAACACCTCCTACGCCTCGGGCGGCAAGGTCATCGCATTGAACAACCAAAATGGCACCGTTCGCCTCCCCTTTCCCGGTCTCGACGGCGACTATACGGTTAAAGTAGCTTATCTCGATGATCCAGACGGCAGCGCGACTTTCACCCTGGCCACGCGAGATCCTGAACCCGCGGCTCACGAGTGATTCCTAAGCCACCGCGCACGGCGTGAGACCTGAGCTCGCGCCTTCGCCATGTCAGACGCTCTTCCCAGCCCAGCCGCCGCATCAATGCCGTTTTTCCCCGAAAAACGTATCCAAGAGGTTGTGACTCCCGCCCCGACCACGGAGTTGCTGGCGGAAGGAGAGCTGGTTCGCCGCTGTCAGGACGGCAACACCCGCGCCTTCGAAGAAATTGTCCGCCTCCACACCCGGCGAATTTTCAATTTCCTCCATCACATGACGCGGCATCGCCAAGATGCGGAGGATCTAACCCAGCAAACGTTTCTTAAAGCTTATCAAAATATCCACCGTTTCGATACTCACCGCCCGCTGATCAACTGGCTCTTGACCATCGCCCGCCGCACCGCGCTCAACCATTTCCGCGCCGCGAAACCTTGGGAGACTTTGCCCGAAACACTCTCGTGCGAGAGCGCCTCTCCCGCGGACCGAGCTGACGCCAGCGACAGCGCCGACAGCCTTTGGAACCGAGCGCGACGCATTCTGTCGCAGCGGGAATTCGAGGTCCTCTGGCTCCGCTTTGGCGAAGACCTGTCCACCGAGGAGACCGCCCGCGTGGTCGGCATCACCAAAACGCATGTTAAGATCATCGTATTCCGCGCCCGCCAGCATCTGATGAAAGGATTAAAATCACCATGAAGCCGTCTCCCAGCCCGAATCCCCGCGTCCGCATCACCTGTCAGGTTGTCCGCTTCTGGTCCGGCGTGCGCAGCGAAGACGCGCCCCCTGCCCACCACCTCGCCACGTGCGAGAGCTGCCGTCAGTTCCTTGTATCCAGCGAGCAACTTCAGCTCGGCCTCCGACGCGAGGCGATGTCCGCGGTCCCCACCGCTGCAACGGAGTTGGAGCAACGCCTGATCGAGGCCATTCGTTTTTCACCGCCGGCGACCCACGAAGCATCGCCTCAGCACCGAGGATTTCTTACCTTAACGGTGGCCGGCGGCGCCGCGGCCTTGGTCTTGGCGGGGCTCTGGCACTATCACCTGACGCCATTCTATGGACAGCAGACGGCCGGCCCCACCGAATACACCGCAGAGGTCGCGGCGCTGGTTGCCGCCGTGCGCTCAATCCCCTCAGACCTGAGCCGAAATCTCGAAGCGCCCGCCACTCAACTCGCAGCCGACAACTCTCTAGGTCGAGAAGTGGAAAACGTTTACTCCGACGCCCGCTCAGCCTTAAACTTTCTCGCCCTGAATTTCCTTCCTACTTCCGCCGAAGGCGTCTCCCGAGACCACTCCGCCGCTCAAGCGACGCAGCAGCGGACCTAAAGCGTCAGAGGATAGAGCCGCGCAAGAAATTTAATAAAGAGAGGAATATTGATACGTCGCTGGGCCCCGGTCGTTCCCACAATTTCCCTCGTCATCTTCGGCCCTCGGCTCTACAAAGCCGCATGGTTTTTGGTCACTCCCCTCGCCGATGGTTGCTTCTGACCGCGCTCTCTTTGACGTCGGTCAACGGGTGGGCCGCCAGTCTCGAATGGACCAATCTACGGGTGGACCAAGTAGCGACCGTGGATCAAGAACGAGCGGAGGCCTCCTTTCACTTTAAAAACACCGGGAAGCAAAAAATCTCGATTGTAGACATTCGTACCAGCTGCGGCTGCACCACCGCGACACTGGAAAAGCGGGTCTACGCTCCAGGCGAAGAAGGAGAGATCAAAGCCGTTTTTAATCTGGCGGGACGCTCCGGCACGCAGGAAAAAGTCATCCAAGTTTTAAGTGATGATACCCCGGACAAGCCGACCAATCTGGTTCTCTGCGTCACCATTCCCGACGCCTACATCATCGAGCCACGACTGCTCATCTGGAAAAAATCGGACGCGGCTGAAGCAACCGAACAATCGGCGACCCTCACCTCGCCCCACCCCCTCAAATTGTCGGTTCATAACGTACAATCCGACAACCCCGATTTCGAGGTTCGGCTGGTCACCGAAGAAGAAGGTCATCGCTACAAGATTGTAGTGAAGCCGAAACTACCCGCCAAGGAAGGTCGCACCACGGTGCGCATTCAGCTTGAGGGACCAGCAGGCCACGCTCGAACCGCATCGGTTTACGGATTGGTGAAATGATATTGTCTCTTTTACCCAGCCACCTATTGGGCAAGTTGGCCTAAGTTGCGGTGAGCAGAGATGAGCGCACCGCTCACGGGCTTCTGCGGAGAGTTCGAGCGGGCTGCAATATAATAAAAGAGAAGGAGAGATGGCGGGTTTCGCCTCGCCCCATGAACCGCTTCTCAGTGAATAGGGGCTCGACGGATCGAGGAACTAAGAGCCAGCAAAGTCGCGGTTAAGAAACTCCATCTAATGAGTGAACGTATTTGTTAAAATGCAGGACTTGACGAAAAAATTTGATTTCCCGCCCTCCCGTCCACTCCCAGAAGGAAATCTTATCCTTGCACTCCTTCCTCCTACAATACGCCTCATCCTGCTCTAAATCCGCGGCTTCTCCTCGTCACGTTTCCGGTTCCAAGGAAAACTGTTTGCCGACAAAATTTCTCAACAGGTCTGTCACTGAACTCATTTCCAATTCCGCGCAAAAGGCTAAGCTCGTCGTCCCCCCTTTGATAAAACCGCCAAGAACAGCGTCGATCGTTCTGCCTGCGTCGCCGTTCTTTTATAAAACCTGAAAGCACCCACGCTTTCTTCTCCCGACATGTTATCGACTCCACGTCGACCCCTGCCGCTGCATTACCAATCCGGATCGGCTGCGGAATGTTTTGGGCGCTTTACCTTAGGCTCGGCCTATGAGCAGGCCCGACGTCACGAGCGGCCTGTAGGGTATCCCTTTCGGTCATTCGACCGTTCAGTACGAATCAGCAAACGTTAAGTTACCTAAGAACACCATGTCATCAAAACCATCAAAACGATTTTGGAGCCGAAAACCCTTCGGACTACCCTCCATATCCGGAGCAGGTCTTCTGCTCGTGAGCCATTGCTTGTCGGGCCAGACGGCGCCGACCGTCCCAAACCCCAGTGAGTCGGACAAAGCTGAACCAGACACCGTTGTATTATCGCCCTTCGTCGTCGAATCATCGGAAGACAAAGGGTACCAAGCGACCAGCACCCTCGCCGGCAGCCGCGTGCGGACGGACCTGCGCGATGTAGCGTCTTCGATCAGCGTCGTGACCTCGAAATTCCTTGCGGACACGGGGGCCAAAAATCAGCAGGACCTCTTGGTTTATACTACAAACACGGAGGTGGGCGGCCTCGGCGGCAACTTCGGCGGTCTCGGCGGAGCCAACGGCCTGAGAGAAAACGCCTCGTTGCTGCGGCCTAACCAAAACACCCGGGTGCGTGGTTTGGATTCGGCTGATAGTACACGGGATTATTTCCAGACCGACATTCCCTGGGATTCATATAATGTCGACCGGGTCGATCTTCAACGCGGCCCGAATTCTATTCTGTTCGGTGTCGGTAGCCCCGCGGGTATCGTCAACACCCAGACCATCACGGCGCAGTTGAAGAAAAATAGCGGAAAAATCGAGAACCGCGTGGACCAGTTTGGCAGCCTGCGGGACTCGCTTGATGCGAATTATGTTTTGCAGAAGGACGTCCTGGCCTTCCGCCTCGCCGCTCTGGACGACCAAACCGAGTACCGTCAAAAGCCCGCTTACGACCACGACAAGCGCATTTTTGGTACGGTCCGTTTTGAACCGAAGCTTTTTAACGACTCGGCTCACACCTCCATCCGCCTCAACTACGAGCACGGCCAAATCAAAGCCAATCGGCCTCGTTCGCTCGCGCCGTTTGACCAGATCACGCCGTATTATCTAAGCAAATCGGCCAATCCCAACGATCCGACCGAGCCGGTCATCAATCGTGGTTCGTTCGATCCGTGGATTTATCAGGCGACCGCAAACAATGGCAGCAGCGCCAATAATCCCCCGCTCGGCTTGGTCGGCGGCGCCCCAGTCTGGAATCCCTGGACCACCGGCGGCATGGCTCGTTTGGGAAGCGCCGATCCGGTTTTCTGGTATAACAGCAATTCGGATACGGCCTACCGCGTGCAGCAGTCCAATCTGGATACGTCCTGGGCTATTGGCAAAGACGGCAAGATCGACAAGGCGATCGACGGCATACCTTTTGCCAACCAAGTCGGCATCACGGGCTACAATAGCTACACGATCAACGCCGAACGTCGGGCCCAAGCTCTCGGGCTGAAAGACCCGTTTCCGGGAGCCACGAAAAACTATTATAAAGACAAGAGCCTGACCGATCCTTCGATCTATGATTTTTATAATAAGCTGATCGATGGCCCCAACAAACAGGAACTCGAGGGTTTTACTTCCTACAACCTCAACCTCTCCCAGAGTTTCTTGAACAATCGCTTGGCCTTCGAGTTCGTCTACGACTATCAGTCCTATCACAATAGTCAGGAGACCAATTTCGGGGACGCGCCTTATCTCTCGATCGACATTCGCTCCAATCTCACGGTTGGACCAACCGTGTATTCCTGGGGTGGGGTTCCCAATCCGGATGTGGGCCGCGCCTACATCGGCAACTCCAGTCACTACGGCAATAGTGAAAGCTTCAACAAACGAGATGATATTCGGTTCACCGGCTTCGGTGAATTGCGAGCGACCGATTTCCTCGAGAAATCATGGCTGACCAGCCTTCTTGGCCGCCACCTCTTCAACGGGGTTTACTCCAAGGACACCCGCAAGCAGGAGGACCGGAGCTTCTTGCGCTATGCCTCCGATGCCAATTGGGCCACGGCTAATAATGAAACCACCAATATCACCCAAGGGTTCCGCCAAGTCGACTGGATCACCTACCTGAGTCCTAGCCTCGCCGGACGAACCAGCGCGTCGGGTGCCAATATTAGTAATATCACCGCCACGCAGTCGCCAGCGGGCCAGACCACCGTGCGCTATTTCGATTCGCACTGGGTTCCCTCGACCAACCCGGCGGATGCAACCTATGTCGATCCCGCGGCGGCCTGGACGAACCCATGGTATAATGGTGCCTCCACCCAGTCCGAAAACCCCGCCAATTATGTTGGCTGGAAAACGATGCCGGTCACGATTCTTAACGCCGACAAGGGTGATCGCAATCAACTCTATTATCAGGGAAGCAAAACGAAAAACACCATCGAATCCCAAGGATTCACTTGGCAGGGCTACTTGTTGGACGATGCCGTTGTGCCCACTTTCGGCTATCGGAAAGACAAGGTTAAATCCTACAGCGCCACTGCACCGACCGATTTGGCCACGGGCGTTGTCATCACTAACGATTATCCCATTTCGGATATAGTGCGCGATTCGAGCGAGGGGATTAGCCGCACTTACGGGCTGGTCGTTCACACTCCCAAGTTCATCCAACGGAATCTCCCGTGGGGTTCGGACCTCAGTTTCAGCTATGACCAATCCTCAAACTTCCGTGCGGAGAACCGCGTGGACTTTTCCGGAGATCGTGTCCCGAACGCACGAGGCAAAACCAAGGAATACGGAATCACGGTGGCGACCCTTGATGGACGCCTCAGTCTAAAAACCACCTTCTATAAAACCACGGTCACGGACGCCAACCTCTCCGGCGACCCGGCGGTTTCTACGCTGGGAAGCCAATCGTATTATCTCTGGGCTTCGCAGGCCTGGGGCACCGGTTCGGCCGTGGCCGATCTGATGGGTTTAAATAATCAAGCGGCCAACGCTGCTTGGTACTGGGACTGGGCCAACGCCGACCTCGGCGGCACCGTTCAGCCCTATGGCGAATTTCCCCGCGCCGCCGCTTCCGCCGCGCTCGACGCGAAAGAAAAAGCCGCAGCCGAAGCCTGGATCGCGAAAATGCCACCCCAGTCGTTCTTCGATGCCTATGGATTACCCATCAACGTAGCCAATATCAAAGCCGCGGCCGCTTCGGGCAATTGGGCCCAAGATCCCTCTAAATTTATTGGTGGAGGATGGGCTCCATCAAATGGGCCAGGTGGGATTCAACCGTCTGGAGCCGGCCATATTCGAGGACTCTCTCCTACCGGCACGATTGATAATGAATCCAAAGGTGTGGAGTTTGAGCTCAACGCCAAACCGCTGCACAATTGGGACATCACCTTCAATGCTTCAAAGACCACGGCTACCCGGACAAATCTAAGCTCCGTCCTGACTAGCTATATCGAGGAGATTCACACTCGCCTCAGCGGCCCCGCGGGCGATCTGCGTCAGTGGTGGGCCGGCGACACCGGTACCTTCCGCCAGAACTTCAATGATAATATCTATTCTGCCTTCCTCTTCCAACAGGAGCAAAATGGTCAATCCGCTCCCGAAGTTCATCCCTGGGCCTATAATCTCGTGACGAATTATTCCTTCGATCGCACGGTGGTCAAAGGTCTCAATGTCGGCGGCGGCTTTCGTTGGCAGGACAAAGCCATCCTCGGTTACGGCATCGTTAAAGCGCCGACCGTGCTCGACCCGAATAATGTGAAGCTGGATGTAAATCAGCCAATCTTCGGCAAGGTGGAATATCACACCGATCTGTGGGTGGGTTATGAACGCAAGCTGACCCAAAAGCTCCGCTGGCGCATCCAAGCTAACCTACGCAACGTGGGCGAAAAAGTTCACCTTGTCCCGATCAGCGTCGAACCCAATGGCGATCCTGCCGCTCAGCGTATCCAGGAAGGCATGACCTGGACGTTGACTAACTCGATCTTCTTCTAAGCCACCACCGGTTCCGATGATTCTTCGCAAAACGAAGAGCCATCGGACCGGTTTGCTGTCTTCCGGGAGCCGCGCCGCTTCGCGTCGTGGCTCTCGTGACCGGTGCCGCTCCCGCGATGGAGCCGCCGCCAACTTCGAGACCGTGCAGGTTTCATCCCGACGGTCCTGAATCAAGCTCGCCCCGCAAGCGCGGCTCAGTCGAGCCCACGCTGCTCACTACGAGAACAGAAAGGTGCGCAGCGGTCTGTCTCGGCCCATTTGCCGCGTGCCATCAGCTCTTCGCCTGCACCGGAATGACCCAAGAAAGTCCGCTTTCTTTCTCGTCGTCCGATTCCTCGTCGTCCTCTTGAGGCTTCATTGAAGCACGCGCTGGGTTCTTCGCTTCAAACGACAGCACGAGGGACTCCCCGCTCCGGTTCCAGTGTAGCACCGTTCCATTCGCCGGGTGATGAGGCGCGCCGTACCACCAGGGAGACGACACCTCGGCCAAGCTTTTCGGACAATGGCCGGTCCGAGCCATCTGCCACTGCACGGCCAAGCCGGCTCGAGCCAGCCGCAGATGAGCCAAATGATCCGCCAGCTGCTCCAGGCGGAACTGGGAAAGCCGGGCACTCAAGCCCCCTTTGCTTGTATCCACGAACCAATGACCTTCCTGCACGTTGGCCAACTGGTGTTTTAGGGCGATGGCGGTGTCCACCCGCTCCCCGTAGGTTTTGCTCATCGAATTTCCCATCACTGCCCCGAAGAACCTTTGGCTCAGCGTCCGCTCCCGGTTCGAGGAATGGGAACTCATTTCCGTGATCCCGGAATACGATGAGAGCATCTCCTCCGCCATGCCTTGCTGCGCGAAACGAAGATCGGCGGCGTCGTCCGCTAGGCCGGCCAGGGTCTCCAGTTGCTTTGCGGAGAGGGGTCGAACCAAAGCCGTCGCTTTTTCCACCTTTGACCAGAGCTGACGGGTCGATAGCGCATGCGAATTCCACCGCCACGACTCCGGACTCTGCTGAAGGAGATGCACGAGCTGCAGTCCGTCGGTCGCGAGGGCCAGCGCCTCGTCCGGCTTATCCTCGGCCAAAGCATTGTCCGCCGCCTCCGCCATCGCCATCACCGCTTCCTCATGCGCGCGTCGGGTCGCGTTTGTCTCGGGCCGGCTGGGCACAAAATAAGGGCGATGAGCGGCCTGGCGGAGCAACGCGATCGAATCGGGAAGAGTGTCTCGCGTTTCCGGCTCTGAGTTCATTCTCGCCTCAGCCGATGCTCGAGAATGGGTCAAGGTCTGCTCCACCTGCTCGACCAAGGGCGCCGCATTGTCCTTTTCCGCCATTGGCTGAGAGACGAGTGGAGCGGGATGAAGCTGCAAACCCGCCGCCGCCGCACGGGCATTCGCGGCTTCGACTCGGCGATTCATACTCCCCGTCCATCCCAAGAAGACCAACGGCAGCACCAGCCATACCGGACAAGTATAAGCCGCCAGGGCAAAAGCCACCGTGCCCCATCCCGGTCGGGGCTGGCGAATCTTTCGCTGTAGGGTTCGAGCCAATACCAGTTTTTGTGGCATCGAGGTTTTCTTCCAAAGCGGATCGCGCAGACGGGCCAAGACCTGCCGAACCACCGGCTCCTCCTCCAGCCCCGTCGCTTCGCTCCGCACTTCTTCTTGTAGATCGGCCTGCCGCACCTCGACCGGAATCCGCCAGAGCATGATAAGACCCAGCACGAAGAGCGTGGTCCCTCCCCCGCCGAGCCAAGAAAAAGCCACCAGCGCGATCGCGCTCGCTCCATAAAAGAATATTCGGGCTTTCGGAAAACGACTGCCGACTGCGACGTCGAAAATTTGCCCGCCGTCGAGAGGCAGAATTGGCAGAAGATTAAAGAGATTGAGGCACATGACCACGATCGCCGGCACCATCCATTGCCCAGCCGACCCTGTCATGGTATAAATAAATAATAACAACCCGCCGATCAGGCCCGGGAGCGGGCCCATCAATAAAACCACAATCTGCTGCCAGGGTTTAAGAACAAGATCGTCGTTTGTCACTGCCGCCCCACCGAAAAAGGGAATAAAAACGAGCTGAGTATCCCGATGCCCAAACCACCTCATGGCCAAAAGATGCCCACCTTCATGTACGATCAAGGCAACCACCAACGCCAGGCCGATCTCAAAGGATGTCTCCCAGGCGATCGCGACTGAAAATAAAACCAGGGACACGATGGCGATGACCGTTTTGATCTTCCCATTAAACTGCCCTCGCCGCAGCGCGCGGAAACTAACATAGTTTTCCCAGTCAAAATCGACCTGCGATTCCGCGCTCAATGTCACCACCGGAAAACTACGTCGCAGTTTTTTATCCGCCTTGGTACGCTGCCCATGGACGCGCAATATATCCATCGACTTCTTGAGCGCCGGAACACTCTTCCAAAGATAAGCTCCATCAGGACAGCGTTCCATCACTCCTTGGGCCACCGCAGTTTCGAGCGACAGGTCGGTCAAATTCTGCGCATGTTGAAGGGCCGCTTCCGGAGCTAAATCTAGCAACGGCACCGCCGCGGTCGCAAGGCCCCGGATCCGACTTAAATGCTCAGCATAGAGCTGAGCAAAAGGAGCGTCGGCCATCACCACCAACGAGACGAGGGCTATATCCGGCAAGATCTTTTCCGTTTCATACGAAGCCGTGATGATTTCGCGCCCGTCAGCCAAAGTGCTGCAAAGCCGGACACATAATTCGCCCGAGCGCGCGGACGACGCATATCGCTGAAAGACCGCTCGCACGACACCCTGCGCATCGGTAAACTCCATATAAAGGAGGGCGAGTTCGGGATTATACTGTGCCCGCCCTCGCCAGGCTTGGCGAAAACTAAACCCGGCTGCCTCCAGCGCCTTTCTCCAAGACTCCAGCGCCTCGCGCATATGCCGCGGAATCTCTTCCTGAGCGATCGGTTCAATAATATCCCGTCCCAACCGCATGCCCGACAACACCCGAAATACCATCATTACCCGGAGACACCGAAAGAACGGCCAGATCAGCAACAAAGGCACCACCCACAGAAGAAAACGCATCACCGATTTGATCCAAAATCAGAACGACCGGCAATGGTATAGCTGTGAAGGAGCTGTTAAATCGCTCCCCAATTTTACCGGTAACTATCCGGCCCTTCTCTCTATAGTCACGGGCCAACCCACTCCTATCGGCCCGATGTCTGCAATCTTTAGGACAAAATCCAAGTCCATCGCTATATCGCTCACCCCCTTAAGCGGCATTTTGGAAAACAGAACCATGTCCCGATTCACCGCTAATGGCGTGCCCTCGCGAGGACGCGGCCGTAGTTGAGAGAGATCGTCGGTCTTTATTCGCCGCCAAGCTTAGTCGCTCTATCCGCGATTATACATGCCACGACCAAAACCACTATAAAAGCCTCTAAAAACAACCTGATCGCCTGCGAAAAAGTAAGGGAGTAGCGCCACAGAAAGTGAAA